>OLQV01000032.1_pt1 | contig 148050 bp, 191 predicted proteins | sample 1672371 | NCBI WGS metagenome assembly OLQV01 (sample SAMEA3136676, study PRJEB25190) | human gut metagenome
CTAGTTCAATTTCTAGTTTAATATTATTATATTGTTTTTCTAAAATATTGGAACGTACTTTTTTTATTTCTCATAACTCACCTACTATAAAAAGTATATAATCTTTTTTTCATAAAAATAATATAAAAATGAGGTAAAATTATTTATCTCATTTTTATTAAAATTAACAAGTAAATGGTGAGGAGCCAAGTAAATATAAATCATCTTTATAATAAGCTTCATATTCCTTATTATCATAAACATATGTAATTACTTCATCTTTAACATCTTTTATAGAAAGTTCCTTTTCATTATAATCATTTATAAAGCATTTATTTCTAAATTTTACATATAATTTATCATTTAAATCTATAAATCTATTATAATTATTAAAATTTTCGACTAAATCTCCTTTTAAAGCAAATGAATAAGTATTATCTATCATATCATATATTTCTTCTATAGTTTTAATATTATATTTATCACTTACAGGACTATACTCCTCATTATCAACAGTTATATTTTCACTTCCTACATCTATTTTAGAGAAAAATAATTGTTTTAATATATTATCATTTTGTAATAAAGTAGAAACTTTTTCTTTATAAAATGTAAATTTTTCGTTAACAGTATTATTAATATTTTGATTATTATTTTCTCGTTTATTTAATATAAAAATTGCTGATAATGAAATTGCTATAACAATTAGTAATATAATAATTATTATTAATATTTTATTTTTCTTTTTCATAATGCCTCCTAACTATATGAATAATATTCATAACTAAATTTATAAGAATAAACTGTACAAGTTCCACTATAATAGCATGTTGTTTCACTTAAATATCCTCCTCTGTCGCAGCTATAACATGTACTACCAATTAAGGTTTCATCTCCAGAACACCACATGTTTGGTTTGTAAGAGTCATATGTACATCTTTTCTTTGCAGAAACCTTTTTTGGTCCTGAATAATCGCCAAAATTTGGAGCAGCAGCAATGTTATAACAAACATATGGACTATCTGAACAATCTATATCTTGTAAACAATTTGAACAACAATATGTAACTTCTCTATCAGTCCATCTTTCACCAAATCGACGAACACAACCTATCTGAGGGCAATAAAAATTGTCTCCATTGTATGTTCCATTAGAAAATGTACAAACACAGTCATAATTAGTAAAATACTGATCATCAGCATCACACTCGCCCCATCTATTTAAAGATCCTCCATCTTCACAAGAATCATAATCAGGTTCTGATGTATTAGGAGATTTTTTTAAAGTACAACTTTCTGATGTTGATTTTGGTGATATTGTACATCTTCCTGAAGAAGAACAACTTGCACTTCCTAAAATATTTTGTATATCATGATATAAATATGTACCAGAATAAGATATATTTTCCGTAAATAAAGTATTATAATCTTTTGAATCTGATTTAGTACCAGTATAAACATTTATTGTTTTTGAATCACTTCCAACATTACCTACTTTATCTGTTCCATATAAAGTAATATTTCCACTTACAAGTGAGTCTACATATAATCTTAATGTGCAATTGCCATTACATGAAATTGTATTTGATGTTTTACCATTATATACGACATAAGCATTTTGAACACCACTATTTGAGTCTGTTACTGAGGCACTTACTGTTAAATATCCTCCGGAATAGCTCATTGAATTTATTTTAACAGTTGGGTTAGTATTATCCAAAAATAAATTAAGATATTGTTTGTTACTATCAGGACAAGTTGTTTCATTTCCATTTTTATCAATAATTTTAAATGTACCTATAGATTTTTCTGTATCATTAATTTTAATTTTATCATATGTTTCATTATAATCTTTATTTTGAGTAAAAATATTACAATTATTTCCGCTGCATGTATATGTTTTTCTACCATTTACTATTAACTTATCACATCCACTTTCATCATCCTGACAACCATAAGAAATTGTTCTAGAGCCACTATGCCATTCATAATTTTCATTATTATAGTAACATTTTGGAGGCTTACCATCAACTTTTTGAATTACAATTTTTTCACTATCAGATATATTACCTGCATCATCTATTAAACAAAAATAGTATTCTCCATTTGATTTAAAAGTTCTTTTTAAAGTAAATTCATTTTGAGGTTTTGTCAACTTTTCAAAATTGCCAGAGCAATCTGCTTTGTCTGAAAATAAATATCCCACTATACCAGAACCTAAATCATGTGCCTTTATCGTTACATCTCTTTGTTTAACCCATTTATTCTGGTCTCCAGAAATATTTACATTATCAATTATTGGCTTTACCGTATCTATTTTTATTCTTTTACCAGCACTCCTATATGATTTATCCACTGAATTAGCTTGAACATAAAATACATCATTAATTACTCCACCTTTTTCACTTAAAAGATTTTTTAAATCAAACTTTCTTTTATCCCAAATAGTATTTGGATTTAAATCAGTTGTCCATGTATATATTAAAGAATCATCTACTGAGTTATCACTTTTTACCGCAGATAATTCTTCACTTTCTTTATACCATTTATCAGAGGTTTTATCATTTTCACGTATAATTTTAAGTTCATAGTTGCCAGCAATTTCTGCATTACATTCTTCATTTTTCTTTTTATCATCAAGAGTTGCTTTCCCATCAACAATATTTATCGTATAACAATTCATTATATTTGAATCAATTGGGCTATAAATATTTAACGATGAATTATCCGTTTTTATATAGCCTTCATCTATTAATGTCTGTACATAAAAAAAGGTGTTTTCAGTATCTTGATAGTACTTTTCAGCTGCAAGTTCTATCTCAGTTTTAAGATTTTTATATTGTCTATCTAATATAGCCTTTCTTATTGAACTAATAGAAAATAATCCTATTGTTATAATTATACCTAATAGTACTATTACACTAAGAAGTTCCATTAAAGTAAATCCTTTTTTATTTTTCATAACTCACCTACTATAATAAGTTTATCACATTTATTTTATTTTGCAATTAAAAATGACAACTTAATTGTCATTTTTTAGTACTCTTTTTTCTTCTTTTTCTCTTAAAATTTTTTCAATATATACATAAATCATTCTAAGTTCTAAATAATTCAATTTACAAAGCACATCTAATATTTGAGAAATATTTTTTGTAATTAATGCACTTTTCATCATATTAATTATATCTTCATCTTTTACATATTTTAAAAATATATTATAAAACTTATTCATCATTAGTTTATCTTCAATATTATTAATAAAAAAATCATCTAAAAGTAAATTGTCATCTTTAGTTAAAACTTTAAATCTAAACTTCTTATCATTTATTACATACAATTTTCCATTTAAGAAACTGTTCGGTAAAAGATTATTTTGAATAATCATATTCATAAGCTCATCATATGTATATTCTTTAGTAAATGAATCAATTATTTCAATGTTTGAAAAGTTCATATTACTTTTAAGTAATATGTTTATATCAATTGGCATAAATTCTTTTGGCCTTGCCTCGACAACTAAATAATAAATATTTTTATCCATAATACACCACTCCATTTTTTTGGATAAGATAGTATTTTATCATGATATTTATTTTGTTGTCAATTAGATTGACATAATTTCTCTTTTAAGTTTATTTTTTTTATTTTCAATAGCCACCCTTTCGGTTACAAATATTAAAAATATTGCATTTAATGTATAACTTCCTCCATAAGATAAAAATGGAAGTGGTACACCAGTAAGTGGTATCAGTGCAAGAAGACCAAATAAGTTTATAAATATATGTAATGTAAAATACCAAAATGTTCCGTAAGCTAAAATACTTGTTCTTAAATTATCACTTCTTTTAGCAATTTTAAATATCTTATATAAAATAACCCCATAAAGTAATATTGTTAATGCTCCGACTATTGAGCCTAGTTCTTCACAAATAATTGGGAATATCATATCTGTATGACTTTCTGGTAAATATAAATATTTTTGTGAACTTTGGCCAAGACCTACTCCAAAAAGGCCACCATTTGATATAGCAATTAATGCATTACAAACTTGATAACCACTTTCCTCTTGATAACGAGTACAAGGTTCTTTAAAATTAAGTCTTGAAAGTTTATTACTAGATAAAATATTTCCACCTTTATATAAAAGTGCTAAAGCTAAAACAATAATTCCAATTACAAAAATTTTTATAATTTTTAAAATATTTTTCTTAATCATTGGTACAGATAAAAAAGTTAAAATTGCAATTGCTCCAATAATTGCAGCGCTTCCCCAGTCTGGTTGTAAAAGTGTAAGAAGCATATAAATTCCCGCAAGTAGTAAGGGAATAAAATATAACGATAAGTTTTTAGTATTTCTTTTCGATAAATTATTATAAAATACTGCCATAAAAAGTATTAATGCAGATTTTGCAAATTCACTTGGTTGAAGATTAAAAGGTCCTATTGCAATCCAACTTTGAGCATTACCAGCAATTTTACCTTTAACAAGAACATACATAAGAAGAACTAAAACAAAAAGTGAATATAAATATGCTAAGAATTTATATCTATTTGTTGGAAAAAGTGTTACAAAAAAACCAAAGATAAAACCCACTACTAAAACTAAAAGTTGTCTTATAAAAAAATGATTTGGAGCAACATAATATCTAAGTATAGTCGAGGCACTCGAAGCAGAATAAATCATTACAAGACCAAAAATACACATAAGTGTAACCAAAAACAAAAGTAATTTATCTATTTTTCTTAAATCATCTTTCATATTATTATGATACCATTTTTTTTCTAATAAGTAAATTGTAAAAATTTTTAATATTTAATCACAAAATAAAAAATTATGTATATTTTATAATAGATACATAAAGGAGGTTATTAAAATGTATTACTACGGAAATAATGGCTATTACCCTGCTTATGGTCAAACTCAAACTCCTTGCTGTGGTGGCACTTACGGTGGATATACAACTGGTTATGGAATTGGTGGTGCTATTTGGATAGTACTTTTTATACTACTTGTAATAATCATTGGAGCATGGGGATTTGGTAATCAAGGCCCAAATAATTAAGGGAAAGGGAAACCTTTCTTTTTTATTTGCGTTATTACCTTTTTTTTGGTAAAATATACATTGCAAAGGGGATGCTAACATGAAAATACCTAATCTAAATATTTTAGATGAAAAAAATAAAATTTTAAGAACTGTTTCTAAAGAAGTAGTCTTCCCTCTTTCAAGCGAAGATGAAAAATTAATATTTGATGCAATTAAATATTTAGAGTTATCTCAAGACGATAAAATTGCTGAAAAATATGATTTAAGAGCCGGGATGGGACTTGCTTTCGTTCAACTTGGAGTTCCAAAAAGAATATTTGTTATTGCTAATAAAAATGAAGATGATTCTTTTGAAGAACATATTGTTATTAATCCAGTTATTAAATCAGCTTCCGAAGAACTTGTATATGTTGGTGAGGGCGAAGGTTGTTTATCTATAAATAGACCTACAACAGGAATTGTTCCAAGACATGCAAGAGTAAATGTTGAATATCAAGATATAAAAGGTAATAAACAAACTATTAGAGTTCGCGAAGATATTGCGGTTGCCTTTCAACATGAAATAGACCATTTAAATGGTATTTTATTCGTAGATAAAATTGATAAAAAAGATCCATTCAAAGGAAAAGATCAAATGCGTGAAATTTGATCTTTTTTTATTTAATAACCTTTATTTTTATAATAATCGTATAACTGTTTAAATCTATTAAAGTGAACTACCTCTCTTTGTCTTAAAAAAAGTAGTGGTCCAATAATATCTTCATCATTTGTTTGATTTATTAATCCTTCATAAGTTGCTCTTGCTTTTTCCTCTGCGGCCATATCTTCGGATATATTGGCAAGAATATCGCCAGTTACTGCAAAGTATGCACATGTAAATGGATTTCCTGTAGCATCAACTGGGAATATACCTACTCCATGTTCTGTATAATAACTTCCAAGTCCTGCTTTTTCAAGTTCATCAATTGTAGCATTTTTTGTAAGCTGATGGACCATTGTACATATCATTTCAACATGACCAAGTTCTTCTGTATAACAACGATAGAGACGTAAAAAAGCCCTAATTAGAACTTAGGGTGTATTACTATTGAAAAATTACTTTCGTAGCCTCTACCGCCTTTTTCTTTTTTATATTCAATGTAAGAAATAACAGATTTTAGTAATTTATTCTTTTTTTCAGCTGATGTTACTTTGTAATATGAATCAATTACTTTTTCTATTTTAGGCAATAGTTTTTCTATTCTATCTTTATTAAGCTTTATTTGATATTTATTTAGTTCTTTTTCTGTGTTCGTTATTTTATCTTTTATTGTTTTTGTTCTTTTTGTGAATTCTTGAGGAGTATAAATTCCTTGTTCTACAAGTTCGTAAGCTTTATCTAATTGTTTATTATATTTATCTAATTCCTTACTTAATGATACAAACATAACATTATCGTCTTCCTCAGCTGGATTATACGTAGCTAGGAGCTCTTTTTGGGAAGAAATGTATTCTTGTAAGGCTTTAATTGTTTCTTGCTCTACAAGGGCTAAATTTGAGCCTATATTAGTACAATGAGCCTTAGGACATATTAAAGTATCTTCGTGAGGCTCAATTAAATTACTTTCATAAGTAGTAATAGCTTTATCAAACTCTGTAGTATTGATATTTAATAGTTTTTTTAATTCTTCCCACTTATCAGCGTAAGGCATAGTAAACTTTGATTGATTAGAAGCAAACCAGTGATCTACACAATGCTTTCTAACTTTTAAAACTGTAGCTATATCTCTTAAACTATATTCGCCTTTATGTTCTCTAAGACACAATCTTAATTTTTCTTTGTCTATGTCATATTTACGACGTAATTTAGGTTCTTGTTTTTTGTTGTCGTAATATGGTCTTCTTTGCATAGAACGTCCACAATCAGCACATTTAACTAATGTAGCAAGTGGATTTTGTAATTCGGTATTATGTTTTGTACTGGCTTTATTTGGTTTGATTCCTTGTACTATATCAAATAATTCATTGCTAATAATTGCTGGGTGTAATCCCTCTACAAGAATTAAATCTTCGTTATTTCCTTTTTTACGCTTCTTAATTATCTGTCCGTTAATTAAAATCTTCTTTTGTTTATTTGAGTTCCAACGTATCTTACCTATGTATATTGGATTAGATAACATTCCTTTAATAGTAGCTGGAGTCCAAACATCAGATTTTTTAGGTTTAAAGTCTAAAGTATTTAACCAATTACAAATAATATCATAACCCATACCGTCAGCACGTTTCTGATACATTTCTTTAACTATTTCTGCTTCCTCAGACACTGGTTCTAGCGTATAACCTTTGCCATATTTAACACGTACCTTTTTGTAGCCAAAAGGTGGCTCTGAAGCACAATATTTTCCGTCTAATACATTTGCAATACGTGCTCTTTGCATACGTCTATTTATAGTCTTATATTCTCTACGAGACATAAATAATCCAAACTCAAAATATTCCTCGTCCTCATCACTATTAGGATCATATATTTTATTTAGTGTTATTATTTTTGTATTTGAATATTTAAAAGCCTGTGTTACTGTTCCTTGGTCTTTAGCGTCTCCACGTGTAAGACGTTCTACTTCAACAACTAATATACCGTCGATAGTTCCGGTTTCAACATTTTTAAGAACTTCTTGCATTTCTGGTCTTTCTTGTATTGATTCCCCGGAAACAACTTCACGATAGATTTTTCTTATTTTAATTCCTAATTGATTAGCACGATCTTTTAAAAACTTTTCGTGCTGTTTTAAAGTATCAAACTTTTTAAGTTTTTCTAATTCCATATCAGCACGTGATTTTCTTAAATATGCGTCATATATTCCGTTAGGATCTAAAGTTACTGTTATATACATCTTACACCTCCTCATTCATAAGCTTATCAACTTCTTTTTCATATTCTTTAATTTTATTGACATCATAATTATCGAGATGTCCTAATTTATAATGTAACATTTCGTGTCTGAAATGCTTTGTTTTTTTCTTCCTCCGAAAGTTTATCGTTTATTACTATATAGGTACTATTTTCTATTTCCAAAATAAAAGCTCTAATTTTATCTGGTAGAATCATTATTTTAAGTTTTAACCCATTTTCTTTAGCAATTCTCGACCAACTCTCGAACACAGCAATACCTCCTAAGACACAGGGTACTGCTTAAAATTGCGTCTTTTCATTCCTTGGCTTATAAATATAGCCGTTTTTCTTTTTATTTAAAACATCTTCTAAAGCAATATCTACTGAATCTTTGAAACGTTTATCTTTCTCATAAATAGATAATTGTTTGCTAGTATTCAATACTTTTATTGCCTCGTCCAATTTATTCATTTTTACAAGGATTCTTGATTCATATACTCTGTTAGGAGTCATATATTCCATATCAATTCCTTGTTTTTTATTTTCCTCAATATACTTTGTAAATGAATTATCAGCTAATCTGCAATGAAATAATGCTTTATCTAAGCTGTATTCTTTTTCATAATTTTGTGCTAAGAGTAAATTGCCCTGATATGCTTCGTAGTAAAATTGTTCTTTGCTGATTGATATGTCATTCGTCTTTTTTTTACAATTTTTGCATAAATAAGTCATTAAATATATTAAGTTACCAATCCCAGCTGTTGTAAAAAATAAAATTATATGTTTTCGGATTTTATTCATATTTATTTATCTTCTTTTTTGATTATAGTAACAATATCTACAAACTGTTTTAATTCTTCGTCGTTTAAGTCTCCTAGTTTGTCAAATAAAACTTTAGCGTGTTCGTTTTCAAGTAATTTATTATACTTATCTAAATTTTCATTTTCATATATAGAAGAAGCTTCTTTTCCTAAAAGATAGTCTGTTGTTGTGTTTAGAGCTGTAGCTATGTCTGCTAATATATCAGGTCTAGGTTTTTGTAGATCATTTATATAGCGTGAAATCGCTGCTTCAGTAACTCCTATTTTATTTGCTAATTTTCGTTGCGTCATATTATTTTGATTTAATAATTGTTGCAATCTATTACCAAAATCATAATTCATATTATCTCCTCCAATTACCGATATTATAACACTTTATTAAAAAAAAGTAATAAAACTTACTAAAATGATAAAAAAAGTATTGACATACTTACCATTTTGGTATATTATTTAGATATAACTTACCGAAATGATAATGTTTTAGAAAATAAGGAGGTGCATATATGAATACGTTAATGCTTGTTTCTAAACGAAACTTAAAAGGCTATTCACAAGAACAGACAGCAAAAATGTTAGGATTATCAAGTGTTCAGTATGGAAAAAAAGAACGTGGAGAAAAAGACTTTAAAGCCAATGAGATAAAAAAATTAAAAATACTTTTTGATTTATCAGATCAAGAAATAATATCAATTTTTTTTGAAAAATAACTTACCGAAATGATAAGTTAAATAAGTATAAACTTACTGAATAAAATTAACTAGGAGGGACTATGAAAAATAAAAATGATAAGCAAACTATAAAACCTAAAGTATCAATTGCTTTAGATTGCATACCTAAGAACATTGAAGAACGTAAAAATAACATTCGACAATTTTATGATGTTTGTAATGAAGTAATAGAAGATCCCAGTTGTTTTTATACAAAGAAAGAAATAGAAGAACTAAAAAACAATCCAGAAAAGCAAAGAGAATTAAATATTAAATTTATCTAAAAGGAGAAGAAATATGGTGTTTATGGAGTTTACAGAAAGAGATATTGAAAAATACATTGAAAAAAGAAAAAAATTAGAGCGTGATTTAGCTGACGAGATAGCTTTTGGGGAACCTAGTAAAACTACTCTAAGAAAACTTGAAGAATTAAAAAGAATTATTGAATATGGAGACTTATTAAATTATTCAAAAGAGTTAAAAAGAAAAACAGATTATTACGAAAATTTACTAAAACGTCATAATATCAGTTATTTAAAATAACGCTCTTACACTTAAAGGAGGTGGTTATATGTGAAATATCTAAATTAAAGAATCTAAAAAGGAGGTGGAAAAATGAAAAGATTCATAAAAAAAGTTAAATGGTTAAATGTATTAGAAGCTTTATTATTTCTAGGTAGTTTAGCCGTAATAATTCACGATTTATTTATGGTAACAGTATATAGCTGGTTTACTTCTCAACTTGTAGGTTGGACTTGGTTCGGATTAGCTACTTTTATGTTGGCAATCGCAATAGCTAGTTTAACTTATGAAGATTTAGAAGAAAAAGCTAATATTGTAGCATTAAAAAAAGAGAGAGCCTAGGCAAGATCTCTCAATGGAATATTTTGTTAAATATTCACTCCATAAGTATATCAAATTATGGGGTTCTAGTCAAAGGTGGTGGTAAACATAAATGGTAATTGGATTAAACTTTTTACAAAGTTTGTAGCTTGGGAATGGTACAAAGACCAAAATACTAAAGCACTGTTTATTCACTGTCTATTAAAAGCTAATTGGAAAGACGGAAAGTTTGAGGGAAATATTATTCCTAGAGGTAGTTTTGTTACATCTCTTGACTCTCTTAATAAAGAATTAGGTTTGTCAGTACAAGAAATTAGAACAGCACTAAAGCACTTAATTTCAACAAACGAATTAACAAGCAAAAGTACCAATAAATACCGCATAATTACAGTGGTAAATTATGAATTATATCAGCAACATAACAAGCAACTTAACAATCAATTAACAAGCAATCAACAAACAACTAACAATCAACTAACAACAATAGAAGAATATATAGAATATAAGACTAAAGAAGAATATAAAAATAATAGTGTGTGTAATAAAACGCCTGAAGAAAATTTTTCTTGTCATTTGGGCTGTCTTTATAAAACTCTTGATTGTAAAAATTGTATGAAAAAATGGAAATGTCCTTTACCAGACGATCCTACCTTTAAAGGAATCAACGGTAAAACATTTTACGAATACGTTGCAGAAATTGAACTTAGAAAATTGGAAGTTGCTAAAGAGTTGGAAGTTATGGGAAACAACATTAACCCAGAACTAACCGATTATGATTGGCTTAATGATAAGGGGGACGAAAAATGAATCGTGAAAAATGGCTTGAGGAACGTAAAAAAGGTATTGGTGGCTCAGATGTTGCTTGTATCTTAGGTATGAGTCCTTATAAAACTAACGTGGAACTCTGGGAAGAAAAAGTCGGTATTAAAGAGGCTGAAGATATATCTCAGAAAGAATACGTAAAAAATGGAACTGATAGCGAGGATCCATTAAGAAAACTATTTGCTGTGGATTATAAACAATATGAAGTATTACACGAGGAAAACGAAATAATTCACAATAAAGAATACCCTTTTATTCAAGTAAGCCCTGATAGTAGGCTTATAGAGAAATCAACTGGACGTAAGGGTTTCTTAGAAATTAAACGCTGTGAGATTATGAATCATAAACAGTATGAAAAATGGAAAGACGGTAGTATTCCACAAAATTACTATCTACAAACATTACAGTATTTCTTAGCAGACGAAGATATGGATTTTGGTTACTTAAGAGCATATCTTATCAGACATTTAGCTGACGGAACTGTAATAAGAGAAATAAGAGATTATGTAATCGCTGATAGTCGTTTAGAAGTACAAAACGATCTTGATTACTTAAAACCAAAGGAAATAGAGTTTTGGAGTTATGTTGAAAACAAGATAAAACCACCACTACTATTACCACAGATTTAGAGGAGGAAAAAATATGGAAAATAATCTGGAAACAAAAAATAATCAACAAGTTATTAACAGTTTAAAACTTGTTATAAGTCCATTAAAGAAAATGGAAGCAATCAAATTCAATTATGAAGAATTAAAAGGAGGTTTACAAGAAAGCCTTAAAAAATATCAAAATTTAGTATATACAAGTCAAAATATTAAAGAAGCTAAAGATGATAGAGCTACACTTAATGCACTAAAAAAATCTTTAAATGACGAAAAAATCAAAATCAAAAAAGAGTTTGAAGTTCCTTACAAAGATTTTGAAGATAAAATCAAAGAGCTTATAGAACTTGTAGATAAACCAGCTAGTGAAATTGATAAACAAGTTAAAATTTTTGAGGAAGCGGAAAAAGCCAAAAAACGTGAATCAATAGAAAATATCTATGCCGAAAATATTGGTTCATACGCTGACTTAATTCCACTACAACAAATATATGATTCACGTTGGGAAAATAAAACTTATAAAGAAACAGATATTAAGAAAGAGATTCAAGATATTGTTAAAAAAGCTGATAGCGACATAAAAGTAATAGCAGAACTAAAATCTGAGTTTGAGTTTCAAATTAAAGATACTTATTTCAGAACTCTTGATTTAGGACAAGCTCTTGTTGAAAAACAAAGATTAGAAAAGCAAAAAGAATTACTTACTACTATTAAGCAACAACAAGTAGAAGTTAAAGTTGATCCTATAAATAATATTGATTCTGTTGATTCTGTAAGATATGCTGTTGGAATTGATAATTCTAACGAAGAATCTACTTCAGTTGAAGAAAAAATGATAAGTGTAGCCTTTAGAGTTGAATGTACCGAAAGCCAATTAAAAGCACTAGGAGAATTTATGAAAGCTAATGGTATCAAATATGGGAGGGCTTAATTATGGCAGTAAAAAATAATTTAGCACCAACTCAGGTAAAACCACAAATACCAAAACAGACTTTTACAGATTATATTACTCAGGAAAAAATTAAAAATAAAATAAATGATATGGTTGGAGGAAAAAATAGTCAAAGATTCATAACAGCTATTGTTAGTGCTGTATCAAATAATAATGATTTAGCTAGTTGTAATTTTGGAACAATTATAGCAGGAGCTTTATTAGGAGAAAGTTTACAGCTCTCTCCCTCCCCACAATTAGGACATTATTACTTAGTTCCTTACAATATAAAGAAAAAAGACGCTCAAGGAAATGATTATTGGGAAAAAGTAGCACAATTTCAATTAGGCTACAAAGGTTATATTCAACTTGCTGTAAGAAGTAATTTCTATCGTGATATTGATGTATTAGAAATAAAAGACGGCGAATATTTAGGTCGTGATAAAAATACAGGGAAACACCGTTTTAGCTTTATTGCTGACTATGAAGAAAGAAGAAGCAAAGATACTATTGGTTATTTAGCATATTTTGAATATTTAAACGGATTCACTAAACAAATATATTGGACTAAAAAAGAAATGCAAGAACACGCAATAAAATATTCAAAAGCGTATAAAAGTGATAAAGAAAATAATACATCTTATTCATTTTGGACTACTAAGTTTGACGATATGGCTTTTAAAACAATGATTAGACAGTTAATATCTCGTTGGGGAATTATGTCTATTGAATTGCAAACAGCAATCGAAAGAGATATGGCAGTTATAGAAGAAAATGAAAACTACGAATATGTAGATAACGAAGAACCTATAGTTCCTATAACTCCAGCAACTGAAAAACCAGTGCAACAACAAGATCCAGCAGATAATGCGGTAGATCAGTTCTTTAATCAATAGAAAGGAATTTATGCTATGTATATCTGTAATTTAGAAAAAATGAAAAAACATATTGGGGGCTATTTGGAAAATTTTAAAGAAGAAGTTAAAGAAGCTGATAAGCGACAGAAACTTGATAAAGAAACTCAATGTATTTGTAATTTAGAAATGAGTTTTACTGAGGAAATGTTAAAGTTAATTGATAAATATATCAGTAAAACTAAAGAATTATAGATATATGGAATTGGAGGAAATATGAATAAAATTGAATTAACTGGACGATTAACTAGGGATCCTGATTTAAGGTACACACCTAATAATCGCCCTGTCGCTCAATTTACTATTGCAGTAAATAGACGATACGCAAAAGAAACTGACGAAATAAAAGCTGATTTCTTCCCTATTGTAGTATGGGGAAAACAAGGCGAAAATTGTAAAACTTATCTTCTAAAAGGAAGTATGGTTGGAATAATAGGAACTTTAAGAAATAGAAGTTATGAAAAAGACGGAAATACACGTTACATTACTGAAGTAATAGCTGAAGAAGTAGAATTCTTAACACCTAAAAAAACAACTGATAATTCTAATAACGAAACTATACCAGGAGAAGAACATACTCCATACGATTATCAAGAGGAGCAAGCGTCAATATATGATAATGAATTTCAATTAAATGACGACGATTTACCCTTTTAATGATTAAATGTGATTTTGAAGATTATTTAGAAGTAAAAGAAGATTGCGAGTTATACAGAAATTTAGCAAGAAAATATTTAGCTTTAGACTTATCAGATCCTAATTTATGTTTTGATGTAAAAAAGGAAGCTTGGGCTTTGGCTCAGCGTTGGAGTGATATTGCTAGTATGGCGAGTAAAATAGCACGACTACACGACGCTTCAAAAACAGATTTTAGAGATTGGGCGTATCAGAGATATAGACAATTACAATATATGCACGAAGACGCTCGTATGATGTGGAATAAAGCTGAAGAAGAATTAAAGTTCATAACCAGATATGAAAAGTACGGAGTTATTAGTAATTGATTCGTTCTAAAAAATTAAAGTCTAAACGTGCTAAAGCTACTGAAATAACTAAGCAAGTTAAGTTAGAAGTATGGGAACGTGATAAAGGGCGTTGCGTTGTATGTGGAAATTCCTATAACGTAATGCCTAACGCTCACGTTGTACCTCGTTCTAAAGGTGGTATGGGAATACCTACAAATATAGTTACGTTATGTACCAATTTTACCGAAAATCGTTGCCACCATTACTACGATAATGGAACAAAAGAACAACGAGAAAAAATAGACGCCAAAATCGTTGCATATATGAAACAGCAATACGGTAATGATTGGAACAAAGAAGATCAAATATATAAAAAATATAAAAATATCTAAGGAGGAATAAAAATGGAAATAATTATAGTAATAGCTGGAATAATTATTTTAGTACAAGCTAATGAAATAAAAAGATTACACGATATAGTTCAGATACTAGAAACTGAAAGGTATAACACTCGTAAGGTTATGTATGAAAACGGATTGATTCCAAAGGAATTCGTTGACGAATTGGAGGATCAAGAATGAGAAAGAAATTATTAAAAATAGTTAATTATTATGGAATACGTAAACAAACAAAATATTTAATGTCGGAAATATATGAGTTAGTTGAGGCTATTGTTGAAAAAGAAGAATCAAAGAAAGACGCAATAAAAAATATGTGTGATACTTTACGTAGATTATTTTCGACAGAACACAAGGACATCTATAAAGACCATATTGCTGAAGAAATATCAGATTGTTATGTTCTTATAGAACAAATAAGAAATTATTACAATATATCAATATCTGATTTAAAAGAAATAATGACTTTAAAAATTGATAGACAGTTAATGAGAATAAATGCAGAAGAATCCGGCAAAATGCTTGACGAAATAACAAGATATGCAAAAGAACACGGAGGTAATGAAAATGGCAATAACTGACTTAATAGCTACAATTTTTATCTCTCTGTTAGTATTTGTTTTAGTAATCAGTTATTTCATAATTAAATTTAAAGTTGTTGATTATGAAACGGAAATACAAAAAAACCAGAAAGAAATTAGAGATTTAAACGAAAAAATATCTAAATTAAAAGCAAGAAAGCCGAGAAAAAAGGAAATTAAAAAAAGTGTCTAAAGAATATTTGCAATTAGATATATTCGGAGAAGCTAAACCCTTAAGTGAAGTAATTAGTAGCACAAAACCCTTATCGCACGGAGGCAGAATAACTAAAAAAAGTTTATTTAGAAGTATAAATGGTTATAAGAATGGATTTTATTGTAAAAATTGTAAGCATTTTAAAGAATTAAGATGTAATAGAAAGTATTTTAAGTGTGAGATTCTTGGAATAACATCTTCTGAAGCTACTGATATAAGAAAGAATGACATAGCTTGTAATTTATATGAATGAAATATGGAAAACGATTGATTATGACACACGTTATCAAGTGTCAAATTGGGGAAGATTTAGAAAAAGAAATCTTAAAAATGGTTACAGATATTTAAAACCATTTAGGAAGAAAAATTTATTCCAGGTAAAAATCAAAGATAAAGATTTTAATTGTGCTAGATTAGTTGCTAATGCTTTTATTCAACCTCTTACTACTAAAGATAGAGTTTACCATAAGAATAAAATTGTAAGTGATAATTATTATAGAAATTTAGAGGTCATAGGATTACGAGAACTAGGAAAAAGAACAGGACACATATCTAAGTCTCAACGTGTGGTTGAAATTAAAGGTAATGAAATAGTAAGGGATTGGGCTTCAGCCAGAAAAGCTAGTAAAGATTTATTTATATCTTATCAAACAGTTATGGATTATTGTAATAAAAAAGTTAAAAAACCTATGTATAACTTGATGTGGGAAGAAGATTATTTTGATATAGTCTTGGAACCATTTAGTTGGGAACATAAAAAAAATAAAAAATTGGAGGATTAAGTATGAAATACGTTAATATAACAAATGCTGATATTATTCAATCTATGAATAATGATACAAAACATAATTTTGCTAATTATTGTATTGCAAATAAAGTAGAACCTGAAGAAATATTAGAACCAATAAAAAATATAGCTAATGGTGTTATAAATTTATCAATAAAGATGTGTAATGAATATTTTAAAACTCCAGCAGGTAAAGAATATTTACAAATGAGAGAAAAAATTGAAAAAATCGGAGGTAATCAATGGAAGTAATTAAAAAAAATGATATGAAGTTAATATTTACCGTATATGTCGGAGAAGCTAAAGACGAAAATGGAAACTTATTGTGTGAATTAAGGACTACTCAACATTATTCTCCCGTAATAGTATTTCCAGACGGAGATATGGTAGTTATGAATTGGACTGATATATATGCTATAGCTAAAGCTAAAAAGTATGAAAATTCGGAGGTGCAAAATGAAAGCAATAAAGACGCCAACAACTAATCGAATATATGTGGCTGACGGTTGCAATGATTTACCAGCTACCATTCACAAAATTGGTAATGATACTTATACAGAAGCTTGTTTTTCACTTACACCAGAAGAAATATCACAAATAATATATTCCAGAAAGATATACTTCTCTGTTTTGGGAGATACGATTATACCAATGATGTTGCATACCGAGAGTTATGTAAAAAAAGAAACGGAGGTACAAGAATGATATTAAGATACAATAAAAACTTATATGACGAGGTTATAAATGGAAATGAAACATATAAAGCTATTGCTACAAATATAAAAAAAGGTTTTAGCACATTTATAAGTTGGACTGATAATGATTCTACTCACTATGACGTGTTATTTACCTATGGTTGTGTTGGAAGTGGTGGCTATCAGCGTGGATTACGAGTAACGGATCTATTTATTAGTGTAATGAGTATTGGAAGTTTTGGTTTTAAAATTGACGATATGAAAAGTGCTGGTTATATAGCAGAAAAAATATTTCACGGAAGATTAGATAAAAGTGTTGTAGCTCTTACAGAGTTGATAAATGGTGTATTAAATGAATTAAATAAGGAGGAAGAATAATGATAATAGAATTATTTAAAATTATAGCAATTATAGTTTTAGCAATAATTGCAATCATACTACTCGCTTTTTTAGGCTGTTGTATTAAAGCTTTTTGGACTTGTAATATACCTAAAAAAAAGGATTATGGCTATAAAAAAACGAGGTTAAGAAAATGATTGATACGGAAGATTTAACAAGTTATTACCCAGGGTATGACGAATATTGCGAACCCAGGGAAAATCAGGGGGACGAGGAAGATTTTGATATAGACGCCATTATTGACGAGAGGAGATTACAAGAAATGGAAGAAAAAGAATCAAAATTGACTAAGGAAATAGTTTTATTCAATGTTGTATATAAACAAGGAGAAAAAGACGGAGTATTTGACTTATGCACTTATCATAATGAATTTTTAGAAAGAATTTGTAAGGAAGATAAGTCAACGTTTATAGCTATTAAACAAACTATATATAAAAGTTTGGAGAATATAGAAAATAAAGCAAAGGAGGAATAAGAAATGGAAAAACAAAATAAAAAATTAGAACCATTTACAGTAGAGTTAATGTTATTATCTGCTAAGATAACACCAAAAGAAGACGGAACATCAACTGTATTATTTGGAGTCGAAACTTTAGATGTTTTAAAAGAAATGTGTAAAACTGATAAAGAAGCTTGGAATACTGTTAAAAAAGTTACGTATGACGCCTTAGAGAAAATCGAAAAACAATCAAATGAATAAGGAGGTCAAAAATGGAAAACTATTATAAGTTAGTAGCCGACTTACAATGTGCTTACCAACGATTAAGATCATTACAAGAAAGACAGGAAGCTATATTTGATAGATACTTCCCTGTAACTGTCAAGTACAAATCAATCTCCTCCACTGGCGGAGAGTCAAAAGATAAAATGTTGGGTTATTTAGAAGAATTAGAAGAATCTGGAATCGCAAAAGATTTGGAGGAAGCTATAAAAAATGTTAATTCTATTCAACACAGAGTAGCTAATATGGAAATAATCTTACGTGGTGTAGAAAACATAACAGGTAATGATAGTTTAGAGTTTAAAGTTATGAATCTTAAGTATTATGAAAATCGTAGCTATACCCTACAACAAATAGCTGATAGATTGCATTATTCAATAGATCGAGTTAAGCAAGTAAGTGCTGAAATAGAAAGAAAATTAAAAGATAATTATTACACTAAAAATACACTTCAAAAGTGATAAAATGGTAATGTGGAATAATTAAAGACGGCTTGTAGAGTGCCCCTGATTAAAGAGAACTCTACTTTATATCTCGGTAGCGGTGTGATAGTCGCACGCAGGTTCCATATTCCTGAGGAGAGGTGCAATTCCTACTACCGAAACCATTGATTTATATAGTGAGACGATCACTCACGTTAATATAAATAAGTTTTTACTAAAAGGTAAAGGTGCGTTGATATTTCAAGCGTAAAAATATCTGTATCTATTGCAAACAATAGAAGCTCAATTTATGCTGATGTGGTGGAAAAGAGACACGCCAGAAATGGTGGGTATTCCGAAAGGAACCCGTGGGAGGTTATAACTCTCTATCAGCTCCAATATGCTATTATTCAATGTTGTATAGATAGACCTAAGATGTCTAAGGGTGCGAATCCCTTATCACTTCCTTTCTAGGCTCTGGCTTATCGGCTTTATAATTGATAAGATACGTTGTGTTAGTCGCCTTACATCAATCCGTGGAAATGTAAAACCGTAGCAACGTATTCTCTTGAACGAACAAGGATTCAAGTTGGTTATGACAAACATACGCTAAACTATTAGTCGTAATTCTATGTAAGTATTCGTAATGGAATACCAAGGTTATTGCATAGAGAAATAGTAAATATAGGTAGTAATCTAAGGAGTAAGATTCCGCTGGGGAGTAGGAAACGAAAGCCGGGGGCTATATACGGTGCAATTCCGTATCTACCTACCACGCTAGTATCACACTAGCCAACCCCTTTTTATTCTTTTTAGATAAAGCACTACTCTAATAGGTAGTGTACTGATGATATGTGAAAGGTTGTGGACGTTATCATAAAGACCTAGTATATCGTTAGTACAGTATCTGTTAAAGGGTACTACTCCTCTATCAAGTAGAGAACTGTAAGACATTACATTCCAGAGCGTGATGTCTTTTTTTTGCATTAAGGAGGCGTTGCGTATGAAAGCAGATGTTATATGAATGTAGATAGATATATTAAGCAGTTGTTTATTAGTCTGTCAGAGTATAGCCAATACTATGACATTACAATAGCAACCTTTGAAAAATATAATAGTGAATATAAAATTATTTCTAAGAGTATTCTACTTCAGTATAAGGAGAAACACCCTAAAAAGAAAGATCATTATATTCAGTATAAAGAATGGTATAACAACAAGCGTGAGCTTGTAGTAAGGTTGAATGAGTTATGGCAAAACAGAAAACAGACAAAGAACAAAAAGAAATAATTGCTTACTTCTTGGAGTGTAATAATTATAGTCAAACAGCTCGTAAGTTTGGTATGTCTGATACCGGTGTTAGAAAAATAATAAAAAGAAGTGCTGGAAAAGAAAGTACGAAACAGTTAGAGGAGAAAAAAAATAATAATACCCAGGAAGTTATCAAAGATATGGACGACCGAAAGGAAACGGTTAAAAGAGTTCTGGGTAAGTTAATGCAAAATATTGAAGATAAGTGCGATAACGTAGATATGTTTACTACTCTTAGAGACTTAGCTATGGCTTATGGTACTATCGTAGATAAAGAATTTAAACGTCAAGAGTTAGAACTAAAGAAGAAAGAATTAGAACTTCAAGCGAAAGAGTTAGAGAGCGACGACAGCTTAAATGGTTCTATTATTCAGGCTATTACTGGAAATATATCTTCAATATGGGACGACGAGGAAAAAGATGTTAAAACTACTGAAGAAAAAGAAAAGTAAGCCTTTTATATGGCAACCGCTCTCAAAGAAACAGTTAAAGATATTGTCTTGGTGGTGCGACGGTAGTCCTTACAAGGATTATGACGGCGTTATAGCTGACGGTGCTGTTAGATCAGGTAAAACTATATCAATGGCTCCCTCTTTTGTATTATGGGCTATGACAAACTTTGACGGTGTTGATTTTGCGTTATGTGGTAAGACTATTGGTTCTTTAAGACGTAATGTAATCAATACATTAAAAAAACAAGTTCTTACTTTAGGTTATACATATGAAGAAAGACGTACAGATAATTTAATTATTATTTATAAGGGCGATAAGTATAATAACTTCTACTTGTTTGGTGGTAAAGACGAATCTTCACAAGATTTAATACAAGGTATGACGCTAGCTGGTGTATTTTTCGACGAGGTAGCACTTATGCCTTACTCTTTTGTAGATCAAGCTATGGCTAGATGTTCTGTTGAGGGTGCTAAATATTGGTTTAACTGTAATCCTAAAAATCCAAACCACTGGTTTAAGGTTGAATTTATAGATAAAGCTAAGGAAAAGAGATTCTTATATTTACATTTTACTATGGACGATAACCTTACGTTATCAGAAAAAGTTAAACTTCGTTATAAAAGAATGTTTGCTGGTGTCTTCTATAAAAGAAACGTTGAGGGATTATGGGTTACAGCTGAGGGACGTATTTATACTACGTTTGACGAAAGTAGAACTATTACTTATGAAGAATTTATAAATAAGTTTAAAGATAGTATTGTTGGAGCTTATATTGGAGTTGACTTTGGAGGTAATAAGTCCGCTACTTCTTTTACTCTTACATTAGTTACTAGAGGATTTAAAGAAGTAATCATAGTTGACGAATGGTATCACAAAGAAGAATTAACTCCTAAACAGTTGGAGACAAACTTCGTTGAGTTCGTTACTAATTCATTTAAAAAGTTCCCACAATTACACGACGTATATTGTGATAGTGCAGAACAGATTCTTATTAGTGGATTAAAAACAGCACTATTAAAAGCAAAATACACTGATTCTAAGGGAATATTAAGAGGCTACCCTATAATAATTCATAATGCTATTAAAGGAGAAATTATAGACCGTATCAGATTCACTACGGCTATGTTCGGACAAGATAGATTATGGGTTGTTAGAGAAAAATGTCCTAATACTATATCAGCGTTTGATAATGCTGTATGGGACGACGAAGAAATAGACGACGTTCGTTTGGACGACGGAAATTACAACATAGACTCTCTCGATAGTTTCGAGTATTCAATAGAAAAACAAATGAAACTAATTTTAAGATAAGGAGTGATAGATATGTTAGAAACAATAATTGCTTTGATTGTTACAATAATAGCTTTAATAGGAACTATTATTATATGCGTGTTATCAGCTCATAAAGAAGAAATATGGGAGATAATCTATGAAAGATTTATAAAATAATTAGAAAAGGAGATGTGATTTTATGAATTCAATAGTTGAATATTTAAGAGGACTTGGTTATAGTATTAACTCTGATTATTACGCTTATATAAATACTTGGCGTGAGTGGTATTCTGGAAAAGTTAAAAAGTTTCATTCATATAAACAATATAACGGTAAAAAACAAGTACCAAGAGAAAGATATACTTTAGGTATGGCTAAAAAAGGCTGTGAAGATTGGGCTAATAAGCTTATGAGTGAAAAAGTAACTATCTCGACCACTTCTCAAGAAACACTAGACGATATATTGGAAAGGAACGAATTTTGGTTAAATGCTAATCAATTAGTAGAAGAAACTTTTGCGTTAGGTACAGGTGCGTTTGTAGAATATAAAGCAGGAGATCAACCTGTTATTGATTTTATTATTGCTCCTATGATATTCCCTCTTAAGTGGAAAAAAGGAAGAATAATTGATTGTGCTTTCGCTAGTTTAATTGAAAGCGGAGATAAAAAAACATATTACGTTAATATACATAAACAAGTTGGAAGTAAATATTGTGTAGAAAATAAAATTATTATTGCAAATAATGACGGAACATTTAACGAGGGAGAATTACCTAAGAATGTTATGCCAGTTGTATGGAATGATGTTAAAACATTTCAAATAATAAAACCTAATATAGTAAATAATATTGATATGGGTAATCCTATGGGAATGGCTATATTTGCTAACGCTATCGACGAAATGAAGACTATAGATCTTATTTATGATAGTTATAAAAATGAGTTTAATCTTGGTAAAAAACGTATCTTTGTTAAAAGCGGTGCTTTAAATGTTGATTTAGAAAACGGAGACGCTGTTCCAGTATTTGACGAAAACGACATAGAGTTCTACGCAATGCCGGACGAAGACGGAACAGATATGATAAGAGAATCTAAGTTTGATATAAGAGCAGAACAACACGATACAGGCTTACAAACTAATCTTAATTTGTATGGTAAAAAAATTGGTTTTGGAGATAATGGCTACAAGTGGGAAAAAGGACAAGTTAAAACAGCTACTGAAACAATTAGCGATAACTCTGAGATGTTTAGAAACATACAAAAACACGAAGTTATTCTTGAACCGGCTTTAATTGGTATGGTAGAAGCACTTATCTATTTAAAAACTGGTAAAGTATATACAGGAGATACAACAATAAACTTTGACGATTCTATTATAGAAGATATGGCAGAAGTTAAGCGTCAAGCTATGATTGAATATAACGCCGGTATCATTGATAAGGTAGAATATTATGTTAGAGTCTATAAAATAACTGAATCTGAAGCTATTAAAAAGATAGAAACTATGGAAGCTAGAAAACCTAAAGAAATGACTTACGAGGTGTAGTTTATGCAAGACGATAAACGCATACAAGAGCTGTACGAAAAAATAGAAGCTGATTTATTGCGTAATATCGCTAGTAGATTAGATATTGAAGAAATAGACGGCGGTTCTGTTGAGTGGTACACTAGAAAACTTGACGATTTGGGTATGTTATCAAATGAGAATATCAAGGTAATTGCTAAATATACTGGAAAAACTACAAAAGAAATAAAACAGTTATTAAAGAAAAGCGGTTATGCTAATATAGAAGAATCAGCCTATAAGGAAGCATTTCAGAAAAAAGTTTTAGCTCAAAAGGCTGTTCCTTTAATGAAATCTGAATCATTAAAAGAAATATTAAATACTTCTGTATCTAATTCCATTGATTCGTTTAATCTGGTTAATACTACCGCTTTAGAAAGTGCTAACGAAGAATATCTAAAAATAGTTAATCAAGTATATTTAGAAGTGTCTCAGGGATTATATGATTATAGTAGTTCTGTAAGAAAAGCTGTTACTAAACTAGCTGAAAAAGGAATTAAAGGTGCTAGTTATATGCGTACTGACGGAACGAAGATTATAAGAACTTTAGAATCGGCTGTACGTATGCAGGTATTAACAGCTAATAATCAATGTATGACAAAAATGCAAGAACAAAGAGCTAAGGAATGGGGTTCTAATCTTGTAGAAGTATCTTCACATATGGGAGCTAGACCTAGCCACGCTGAATGGCAAGGAAAAATATATATGCTAGAGGGTTCTAGTGCTGAATACCCTAATTTTTATGAAGCTACTGGTTATGGTACTGTTACTGGATTATGTGGTGTTAATTGCCGACATACATTCTACCCTTATTTAGAGGGCGTCAGCGAAAAAACATACAAACACTATAATCTTAATGAAAATAAAGAACAGTACGAAAGAGAACAAAAACAACGCCAGTTAGAAAGAAAGATACGTGTAGAAAAGCAAAAAATAATTGTAGCTGAAGAAACTGGAGATAAACTTATGCTTGAAAAAGCAAGTATTAAGTTAAAAGAACGAAGAAACGATTTAAAAGACTTTATAGAAAAGAATAATCTCACTCGTGATTCTTCAAGAGAGTTTAAATATGGATTTAATCGTTCTGTATCACAGAAAGCTACCGTTATTAGCCAAAACGTTGAAAATAAAGCTAATATGGCGTATAATTTAGGTAGTACGGAGAATAATGTTAAAGCATACCTAAGAGACGCCCCTATTAAGTCAACACTTAGTACAGATTTTGATTTAGATAATTATAGAGAGTCTAAATGGGAAAAACACGATCCTAACAATAAGAACTACGACGGTGTATCTAGTCAAGTAACTATTTCAAAAGAATTGACTAAAGAATTGATAAAAAAATATTCTGGTACAGGTGCTTTAGAAAGAAACGCTAAAAGTGGCTTATGGCAGAATAAAGAACTTATTCATTCAGATACTGTTGTTGGTAAGGTGTTAGACACAAATAATAATTGGGTTGAAACAAAATCTTTCAAAATACATTATTCTAAACGAGGAGTACATATTGTACCTACACTTAGAGATAAATAAAGGAGTTAAAGATTATGTCAGAAACAGAATTCATTAAGTTTTTTGGAAAAGATGTGGAAATTGTATTAAATACCGGAGAGTATATTAAAGGTCATTGTGAAACCTTTACACGCTCTAGTGATAATGATAATGGTATCGCTTCTCTTTCTATTGCAACTGAAGACGGACTTTTGGAAGTAATGCAAAACGAAGTTGATACAATTAAAACTATTACACTTTAATTACACTTAATTAGTGTTATTATGGTATTGTGATAATTTATAAAAGAACTGACTATTGTCGGTTTTTTTGTTTATTATATTTTTACTCGATTACAAGAGAATAAAACGGTTATTTCGACTTTACAGCCTACAAGCTGAATAAAAACTGAGAGGAGAAGATAATATGGATTGGTTAAAAGAAATTTTAACAAAAGCAGGAGTTGAAGACGAAAAGATTACTACTATTGTAGAAAGTGCAAAGAAAGAAGTTCCTACGTACTATGTACCTAAGAATGACTTTAACGAAAAAGTAACAGAGGTAAAAACTCTTACTACTGAAAAAGAAACTCTTACTACTCAACTTGAGGAACTAAAGAAAGTAGATCCTACTAAGTTGCAAGAGGAAATCACTAAACTACAACAAGCTAATAAGGATTTAGAGACAAACGGTAAAAAGGAATTAGCTGACGTTAAACGTATGAGTGCTATTGATTTAGCAATCGCTAATTCTAAAACTATTGACGCTATCTCTTTAAAAGCTAATTTAGATTTAGATAAGATTACTTATGACGAAAAGACTGGTAATTTATCTGGAATCGACGAACAAATAAGTAGTATTCGTGAATCTAAAAAGTATTTATTTACTGAAGCTCCTACTGACGGAGGTATGCCACAAGGCGGAATACCACCAAAAGAAAAAACTATTGACGACGAAATCCGTGAGAATATTTACGGCGAGTCAAAATAATTAAGGAGGAATGATTTATGCTAAAATTAGCACAAGCACAAAACTTATCACAAAGTAAGTTGACTAATAAGATTATTGACGAATTTAGAAAGTGTCCTCTTTTAGACGCTATTCCATTCGACAATACTGTTAAACCACAAGGCGGAAAAACATTAGCTTATGTATTTAACAGAATTACGACTCAGCCAACAGCTGGAGCTCGTAAAATTAACGGAGAATATACTTCTCAAGAAACTGTTACTACACCAACAACAGTTGTATTAAAAGTTATGGGTGGTTCTTATGAATTAGACCGTGTTATCGCAAATGACGAAAAACAAGTTGTAGATCACGTACAATTCCAATCTACTCAAAAAGCTAAAGCAACAAGAGCTTATTTCTTGGATCAATTTATCAATGGAGACGTTGCTGTTGACGCTGACGGATTCGACGGTATTGATAAAGCTGTTAAAGGTACTATTACAGAACGTAATACTGATACAGTTTTAGATTTATCTACATCTGAAAAAATTGATTCTAATTATAAAAAATTGTTATATGAAATTCGTAAGGTAACTGCGAAAATGAGTCAAAAACCTACTCACTATTGTATGAATAGTGATATGTACGCTGTTTTCCAAACTATCGCTGATAGAGTTCCTAATATTAGATATGATAAGTCTTCTATGGGAGACGAAATTATCAAATATGGTACTGCTGTATTAGTTGATATGGGAGATAAACCTGGTACAACTAAACCTATCGTTGAAATAAACGAAGACGGAGAAACTTCTCTATATGCTGTTGTATTAGACTTAGAGGGCGTACACGGTGTAAGTCCAGACGGTAACGATTTAATTAAACATTATTACCCAGACTTTAAGACAGCTGGAGCTGTTAAAAAAGGCGAAGTAGAAATGGTAGGAGCTATTGCTGTTGAAGCTACTAGATCTGTTGGTGTTATCAGAAAAATTAAAATTGCTGAAGTAGAATATACACAAACTTCAGATACTAAATATTTAGCCGGTAAAACTTACTATTCTAAAGAAACAAGCGGTGCTTATAAAAAATTAACTGCTGGTACTGATTATACTGTTGGTGGAGATATTTCAGGAACAGTATATGAAAAAACTTTAAGTGTGTAATTTAAAGGCGATTGAAATTAAAGCCTTTCTCTTAACTGGGAAAGGTTTTTAATTTAGTTATAAGGAGGAATATTATGTTTAAAATAACAGCACCTGAAAAAAGCTATAATGGTGTATCTAGCAATATTGCGTTTGTAAACGGCGTTGCTATTGCTGAATTAGATCCTTTTACTAGAGAATGGTTTTTAAGCAAAGGTTATTCTTTAGAAGAAATAAAACAAGAAAAACCTAAGGCTACTCCAGAAGCTGGTAATCCAGAAACCGGAGAAAATGTTAAGGAACCTACTAAGGCTGAATTAACAGCTAGAGCTGAAGAACTAGGAATCGAAATTAAAGGAAAATTAGCTAACAATCAAATAAAAGAATTGATTGCTAATAAAGAAGCTGAATTAAAAGCTTTAGAAGATAAGGATCCAGAAGCTGGTAATCCAGAAACCGGAGAAAATGGAGATCCTGAGAAAGGAGAATAATTATGTTTTTAGTTATCTCTCCTGATTCTTCATTTAATGGAGAATTTGCCGGGTATAAGTTCAAAAATGGTAATTGTATCACAGAATTAGACGATAATTTACAATTATGGTTTAAAATGCTTGGTTTTAAGCTTAAAAAGTACAATGAGCCTGAAAAAAAGAACGAAAAACCAGTAATTGAGGAAAAAAAAGCAAAAGAAAAAAACGAAGATAAGTAGGTGGTTAAATGAATTATGTCGATTTAACTTTTTACAATGATCTTACTGGAGAAAATATGACTGAAAAAACATTTAATTCTTTAGTAGATATAGCTAGTAGGATTATTGACGAAAAAACACTATTTAAAACTTATCACTTTAACGAGTTTCCAGATGTAATAAAAACAGCTGTGAAAAAAGCCACTGCATTTCAGATTCAAAAAATGAATCAAGACGGCGGTGTTAAGTCGTTAAATAAAGGCAATTATACAAGTGAATCTATTGGAAGTTATAGCTATCAAAAAGCTTCTAAGTCAGAACAAAAATTGGAAACAATAAACGGTATAGAGGTTAGTCCTCTTGTTGATGTTTACTTGCTCCCTACTGGCTTATTGAATAGAGGCTTAAATAAATGTTTCCGCACTCAATAACAGTTTGGAATCAGATAGCTAGTAATCATACAGGAGGATTTACTTATAACAAAGTATTTATTGATAACGTTAGATATGAATTAACGATTGCTAAACAAAACACTAAAGAGGGAGAAACCAACACTAGTCTTTTAAACTTATTTGTATTTCCAGATAAGATAGATACTGACAGTGTGTATATTGAGCCAAAAGAATATGAGTTATTAGAAGATAAAAAAGGTTATTACACTTTTGATACTGATACTTATATTGGTTTAGGTAAAATAGATACTCCTATTCCTAGTGGAAATAGTTATTCTGTTGATAGTGTTAAACCAGTACACGCTATGGGTAATGAAATACATCATTTTGAAATATCAGGTTCTTAATGAATGTAAAAGTTGATTTTGACGAAAATAAAGTCGCCAATTCATTTACAGGTAGTTACACACGAGCGAGAAAATGGTTAAAGAATGAGGTTGCAAAAGATACTAATTATTTTATTCCTAAACAATCAGGAGAACTCGAAAGAAGTGTTATTCCTAGTATAGGAGATAATGAGGATCGTTTGAAGTGGGACAAGATATATGCTTCATATCAATATTATGGTAAAAGAGCTGACGGAACTCACGTTATTTTACATCATTCTAGCACAAACCCCAACGCTTCTACTTTCTATTTTGAAAAAGCGAAAGCTGGAAATAAAGAAAAATGGATTCGTGTAGCAAGAAAATTAGCTGGAGGTAGATAAAATGCAAGAAATACTAATTGTTAAAAGCGTATTAGATTATATTAACGAACATAGTAAAGAAATGAATTTGCCTTGTGAATTAGAATTAGAAGATATTGCTCCTAAAGGATTATCAATGTCTCTGCAACAAATAAGCGGAGAAAAATATTTTGAAAAAGATATTGTTGGTAATGAGAGTGGATTCTTCCCTTTTGCTATTTATTCTCAAAATACAAATGTTGATAAATTAGGTATTATTAAACCTTTATGGAATATATCTGATTATTTTGATAAGCATAAACAAGAAATTGTTTTGCAAGACGGTAGAACTACTGTTAATGTGGAAATGACAGGAACTCCTGCTCTATATTCACGTGCTAAAGACGGTACAGTAATCTATCAAGCCATTTATAAAGTGGAATACTATAAGGAGGTATAAATATGAGTAAACCGTTAGTAAGTAATCGTGTGCTTGTTATCGACGATAAAAAAGGCACAGGAAACAAAGAAAATTATGTTAGGGTTGGTAAAGGTTTTACAAACTTTACAAAAGCTAGTAACTCCACTATCGACCAAAAATTCTATATTGACGAAGCTGGTAAAGGAACATCTAGTAAAACAGGTATGCAAACTATTTATTCTTTAACTGGAGATAGAATTAAAGGAGATCCAGCTAACGATTTCATAGCTGGTTGCTACGATAAAATGGGCGACGACGTTATCACTACTGCTATTCAGTATGACGAATACGAACCAGTAGCTGAAAGTGCTGGCTCATTTAAAGCTAAAAAGTTTGAATGTATGGTTAATTGTACTAACGACGGTTCTGGAGACGGCGGTGCTGTATTAGCTGTTGAAGCTGAAATACACCAAAACGGACAAGAAATCGAGGGTTCTTACAATCCTAGCACTAAAACATTCACTGCTGATAGTGAATAATTAAAAAATATGGAGGAAAAAATATGGAAAATGAAAAAATAAATGCTGTGAATTCAGTACCTTTTGTAGATAATGTTATAGAAATAACACTTCCTGAAACTACAAAAAAACTAAAAATCGACGGTAAAACCTATCTTTTTAATACTGATAGTATAGAATTACTTAGAGAAATAGAAAGAATCGGAGAAGAAGTTAAAAATATTGATTCTTCTAATATGAAAGAAGAACAGAAATTAACATCTACTTTAGAAAAATGTAAACACGGTATTGATCTAGCTTTAGGAAGCGGAACTTTTGTTGAACTCTTTGGAGATAATATGGACTCTTATATGCGTCCTCTCTATCTATTAAGTCAGTTAATCGTTATCTGTCGTGAAGCAACTAAAGACGTAGTTGCATTTGAGTATTCTTCTGAAAGAGCCAGTAATCGAAAATGAATGTGTTAATAGAGGGACTACCGAAGACAGTAAAAGTCAACGGTAGTCCTTTTTTGATAAATACAGAATTTTATATAGCTATGATATTTGTAGAACTTATGTCAGACAGGTATCTAACGCCGTATGAAAAGATTATGCAATCAATTAAACTATGGTATATAGAAACCCCACCTATCAAAACAAATAAAGAGATATTAGACGCATTTAATGCTATTATGTGGTTTTATACTATGGGAGAATCTGAAGAAGAAAAAAAACAACAAACTCAGACTGTAAACAGAATAAGAGAATCAAATAATCGTATTTTGGATTATGAGGCGGATCAAGCTTATATAGTTAGTGCTTATCAACAACAATATAATATTGATCTTACTGTTGAAAACATACATTGGTGGAGATTCAAAATGTTATTTAACGGATTAACAGAAAAAACTAAAATTGTAAAAATTATGCAATATCGTAGTATGACTATTGATCCAAAAATGCCTGAAAATCAAAAAAAGTTTTATCAGGAAATGAAACAACTATATGCTCTACCAGATAATAGAACCGAGGAGGAAAAAGAAAGAGATTTTCAAGATCAACTTAATATCGCTCTAGGAGGTGGTTAAAAATGGCTAGACAAGCGGACGGAAGTATCGTTATAGACACCAAAATAGACGACGCTAAGTTAAAAAAAGGAATAAGCAATATTGGAACAAGTCTTAAAGGAATAACTAAACTTGTAGCCACTGCTTTTTCTGTTAAAGTCATTTATAATTTTACTAAAGCCTGTATTCAAGCTGCTTCCGACTTGGAAGAAGTACAGAATGTTGTTGACGTAGTATTTGGAGAAAGTTCCGAGATTATAAATAACTTTGCTAAAAATGCTGTTAAGAGCTTAGGATTAAGTGAATTATCAGCTAAACAATATGCTTCCACAATGGGAGCTATGTTAAAAAGTATGAAATTATCAGACAAACAAGTATTAACAATGTCTCAAAATCTTACCGCTTTAGCTGGAGATATGGCTTCATTTTATAATATTAGCGGAGACGAGGCATTTACTAAACTTAGAGCTGGTATTTCAGGAGAAACCGAGCCATTGAAACAATTAGGTATAAACCTTAATGTTGCTAACTTAGAGGCTTACGCTTTATCTAAAGGTATTGATAAGTCATTCAATTCAATGTCTCAGGCGGAACAAGCAATTATAAGATATAATTACTTACTTGACGTTACTAAAGACGCTCAAGGAGACTTCTCTAGGACATCAGGAAACTGGGCTAACCAGGTAAGAGTATTATCAGAACAATGGAATACTTTTAAAAGTGTTTTAGGAAGTTCTTTTATTCAAGTATTAACCCCTATAATTCAGGCTTTAAATAAAATAATGGAAAAACTTATTCTAGCCGGTAAGTATTTTCAAAGATTCGTTTATATGCTAACTGGTGTTAAGCCAGAAACAAACGGAGCTACAAAAGCTGTTGAGGGATTAGGTGGTAGTTTGGACGACGCCACTGATAAGGCTAAAAAAACTAAAAAAGCATTACAAGGATTGCAAGGATTCGATAAATTAAATGTATTAGATAGTGGTTCAGATAGTGATAGCGATTCGTCTGGTGGCTCTTCTGGAATGAGTATAGACGATCCGTATGACTTTTCTGACGCAATTACTGCTACTGACGCTTTAGACGGAGCATTTGAGGAAATTGATAATAAATTGAAACAAATAAAAGATGTCTTTAAAAGTGTTTGGGACAGTGCTATAGTTCAATCATTTGTATATGCTGTTAAGTCATATATTCAATATATTTACGATTTTGTTGTATCTATGGGCGAAGCATTATGGGAAAATATGCAATTAACCTGGGAAAACATTAGATTAGACGTTGAAACAATGCTTTCAAATATTACTGAATTATGGACTACTTTTTGGACTGACTTAGGAGATACAATTAACGAATATTTTCAGCCAATTATAGAGGGAATGACTGAATTATTTAATTCTGTATGGACTGAAGCAATAGATCCTTTAATAAAAACTCTTACTAAAGCTTGGTCTGATTTTACTGGTATTCTATTAGAACTATGGAATAAGTATGGTAAAGATATATTAGACGGTATTGGAGAGTTCGTTACTAATACTATTGATCTATTTCAGTCAATATGGGACAACGTACTAGAACCAATAATAACGCCGTTTTTAGAGACTTTGTCTTGGCTATGGGACAAACATATAAGTAAAATGGTTAAGGCTATCGGAGAGTTCTTGGCAACTGTTATAGATTGTGCTTTGCAATTATATAACAAGTTTATAAAACCTATTGTTTCTTGGCTATTAGAAAAATTAGCTCCAGCTTGGTCTTTCTTAAGTAGCACTGTTATAGGAATTGTTGGTACTATTGTTGGTACTATAAGCGATTTGGTAACAGGTATTACAAAAATATTAACAGGAATAATCAAGTTTATTACTGGAATATTCACTGGCGATTGGAAGAAAGCCTGGGAGGGTGTTAAATCTATATTTACTGGAATATGGGATTCTCTATCTGGAGTTGTAAAAGGTGTTCTTAATGTAATTATTGATGTATTGAATGGTTTTATTTCAGGTATCAATAAAATCAGCTTTGATGTTCCTGATTGGGTTCCTATTATAGGCGGTAAAAAATGGGGCTTTGATATTCCTAAAATAAAGAAATTTGAAAACGGAGGCGTTTTATTCAAAGAAACAGTCGGTGTTATGGCTGAATACGATAACGCACGATTCAATCCAGAAATCGTATCTAAAGAAAGTGAAATGGCTAAAGTATTTGACGGTGTAATGAGTAAATGGGTAAATAAAATAAATAGTGGTTCAGGTAAAATGACTGGAACGCTAAGATTAGTAGATTCTAACGGAGCTACGTTAGGAAAAGTTGTAGTTGACGCAATCGACGCTTATAGCGACGAATTAGGCTACAACCCACTATAGGAGGTGCAATATGAATACAGATAATGAAATATTAAAGCAAGTCCTAAATTCTATTACTTTTGAGCCTATCAATTCTCTTTGTTATATAGAATACAAAGGACAATTTGTAAAGGTACCGAAAGTTATAAATGTAGCTCCTATCTTAAACCCTGTTGAAAGTTCAGCCGAACGTAACGCTGAAGCTGATCTAACAACTTATGAAGTTGCTAGAGTTCCAGACTTAGAGGTTTCTATTGGTTCTACTACTTACCTTGAAATAATATTGATTCTAAATATGGTAAAGAAAAAACCATTCAAGGTAAAATGGTACAACTTAGAACAAGGACAATACTACATAAATGATTATTACTGTCCTGGAATTAGAACACCCCATAAACCTACTAAAGACGGTTGTCAGGAATTAACATTTCAGTTAATAGCATATAGAGACGTCGAAAGAGGTCGATATAATGAATAATGAATATTTTAATAGGTTATCTCAATCAATTAAAGCCTATATTAGATATATTGAAAAAGTAAACCCCACCGAGATTGACGGTGGGTTTGCTAATTCTACTTATGTAGTGCAACCTATCGACGGAGGTAATGCTCCAGATATAGATCGTACGGAAATTGACGGCGGTGTTGCTAGTGGATTTTATGATTATATAAATATAAGATCTGAAACTGATTTGCAAGAAATAGAAATAAACGATAATTTAGATAAAATATTTGGCTGTTTCAACGCAAGAACTGCAAGAATCAAGATTATGAATCCTATTTCTAATGGGAATTATAAATATTCCCTAGCTGATAAAGATATAGAAATATTTATGGGTTATAAAGAAAATGATGTTGTTAATTATTCTTCTTTAGGAACATTTAGAGTAAAGCAAACTGATAGTGAAACGGTAGGAATTCAAACAGAATTTAATTTACAAGATAGATCCTTTATTTTTGATAAAGAATGTAATCTTAATTTTAACTACCCCTGCACTAGATTATCTGTAGTACAAACTATATGTGATTATTTAGGAATAGAATTAGCTACAACTAACTTTTGGTGTTCTGAAGCAATACTTACAAAACAATTTTATACAAAAGGTGCAACTTTCAGAGAAGTAATAAGAATTATTGCTGAATCTTGTTTATGTTTTGCCAAAGTAGCCGAAGACGATAAATTGCATATTCAATTTTTCGAGAAAAGCGATTATAAATTAAAACCTCGTGTTTATAAGAAACTTAATGTTGAAGATTGTTTCGGTTATGTTAATAGAGTTGTTTTAACAGAAACTGACGAAAGCGGTTCTACCGACTATGATGTTATTATAGCTGAAGACGAAGAAAGCATAAAAAAATTTGGATTAACAGAAGTCAAAATTTCTAATAATTTGATTCTTAATGAAGACAGAGAAAAATACGCTCCTCTACTACTAGGTCAACTAATAGGATTCAGATACTTTCCTTTTACTGCTGAAATGGTACTAGGAAATTATAAATTAAACCATTCTATTATTGATATTGTTGATAGAGACGGAAGTATAAAACCAAGTATCATTATGAATCTAAATATAAGGTATAATGGTGCATTAAAAACCAACATTTCTTCTCCTGCGAAAAGCAAAACAAAACAAGAATATAAAGGTGCTGGAAAAGTTGGAGAGCAAATAAAAAATGTATGGTTAAATGTTGATAAAATTAAAGGTATAATTACATCTTTAAACGAAGAAATAACAGAACAAGGAACAAGATTAACTAAAATAGAACAATCTTCTACTGAAGTTAAAACAATCATTTCTCAAACAGGTAGTGATAACTTAATAAAAAACAGTGTTGGATTTGCTTGGGAAACAATAGATAGTAATAATGTTCCGAAGTTTTGGACTTTGCTTTCTGGAAGTATTGATTATATTGAAAATGACTTTACTAGAATAAATACTCTAGCGAATCGTGGTTGGTTAATTAAAACTGGTTCAATAGAACAAGAAATAGCTGTTACTACTGGCAATGTTTATACATTGTCATTTATAGCAAATAAACTTAAAACTATAGGTACTGCTAAAGTAATGATTGAAAATGGTACGAAAGTAACTGTTTACGATCAAACTAAAGAAAATGGATCTTATAATTATTCGTTTATAGCTCAAGGTAATTCAATTAAAGTAATACTAGAAGCTACATCAACAGAAATGTTAATAAGTGATTTGATTTTAAATACTGGTAATAGTCCTCAACAATGGAAACAAGCTAGTGGCGAGTTATATACTTCCGAAGTATTAGTTGATATTGACGGTATGCTTATTAAAAATAGTGTTTATTCTGGTTATACAATTATTAGCCCTAGTGAGTTTGCTGGTTATTATTTAGTAAATGGAAGAATGATAAAAGTATTTACTTTAAATAAAGATACTACCGAAGTTAATAAATTATGGGCGTATCAAAGTATAGAAATTGGAGATACATCTGTTAATGATGTAAAAACTATGTTTATAGCTGTTAAAGAGGGCTTAGACATAGTGTTAGTTGATAAGGAGGCGGTATAATATGGCTAGTATAAATCCTAGTGTCTTAGATTGTAGAAATAGTCCCCACGTATCGGGTAAAACCGATAATCATTGTCGATTAACAATTACCAATATTACTCAAACAGACGGAAACCAAAATCAGACAACTGTTAGTTGGAAGATAACGGTTGAGGGAACTCCTTATTCATACTTGTATGCTTTATATGTTTCTTTAGGTGGCGTTACATTATACGACCACCATACTGGAGGAGCAATCTTAACTAGCTGGAGAGCTGGAGACGTTATTGCAAGTGGTACTACTACTTTTAATAATAACAATGACGGTTCTTTAACTTTATCAGCATATATTAAGCAAATGTTCTATTACGGAAATGGAGACACGTCTAGGTGGAATAATCCTAATATGTATCAAGATAATTCTACTAATATGGTATGTTCTTCTATTCCTCGTGCTAGTTCTATAAGTTCTAGTGCTGATTTTGTTAAAGGAGACGCAACTACAATAACTGTTAATAGAGCTCATTCTAATTTTACACATACCATTGATATATATGTTGGATCTACTTTGATAAAATCTATAACAGGTGTAGGAACTAGTACAACTTGGACTCCAAGTAAATCTGAGGTTGAAACTATGCTTAATGCTGGTACATCTTCTACCATTTATTGTACGACTTATAATGGAAGTACAAAAATTGCTAATGCTACTTCTCGTTCAGGAACAGCATATAATCCTACTTTAAGTACAATAAAAGATACACCTAATATAACTTTAGGAAGTTCTATAACTGTTAATGTAAATAGAAATAAAGATTTTTATACACATAGTTTAAAGGTTAAAGTTGGATCTACGTTAATAAAAACAATAAATGATATATCAACAAGAACAACTTTAAGCTTTACTCAGGCTGAAATAAATACAATTTACGGATTAGTAAAGAATAGTCCTACTGCTACTTTAAATTTGGAATGTATTACTTATATTCGTGGTGCAAGTGCTGGATCAACACCTAAATCAGGTACACTAACAATTTCTAGTTCTGGAAATGAGCCAACCTTTACAGATTGGACTTATAAAGGAACTAACGCTACTGCTAATACTATTTTAGGTACTAATCAAGTTCTGATTCAAAACTATAATGGTATTGAAATAACCTGTTCTAAAGCCGTAGGAAAAAATGAAGCAACGATTGTTAAGTATCAAGCTATTATAAATGGTTTGATATTTGAAACAACAAACCTTACTAATAGAAAAATAACTATATCTAATCTAAACTTATCAGGAGCCAATACTTGTCAAGTTAGAGCTATTGATAGTAGAGGTTTTATCACAACAGTAACTAAGTCAATTACATTTATTGCTTATTCTGTTCCTGAAATACCTACTATCAATATGAAAAGAAAAAATAATTATGACACAGAAGTAACTCTTGCTCTAATTGGTAATTTTAGTAGATTGTTCTATAATAATGAGGTAAAAAATGATGTATTGAATTTCAAATATAGATATAAGAAAACATCAGATACTAATTATAACAATTGGGTTGATATTCCTACATCACTAATTCCTAATACTAAAAAGAATTATTATATTGATTATACTAAGGGAGAGGTTGGATTAAGTGCTACTGTTATAGGAGATTTTGATATTGAAGATACATATACTTTTCAATTTCAATTAAAAGATAAACTAAACGACTTATCTTTTACAGCAATATTAGTAAATGGTATTCCACTTATAGCTTTAAGAAAAGGAAAAGTTGGTATAAACTGTGTTCCTAAATCTGACGGAACAAATGGATTATATGTAAACAATGCTGAACTTAATATACTAAATGCTGAATCTGTTAAAAGTCCTACGCTATTAAATAGCTGGACTAATTACGGTGGCGATTATGATACTGCTGGTTACTATAAAGACAAAGACAGAGTTTTTTTACAGGGACTTATAAAAGGAGGAACTGTTGGAGCTGTTGCTTTTACTCTGCCAGTTGGTTATAGACCGGCTAAAAGAAAAATATTTGTTGTAAATGCTAATAACACTTTTGGTCGAGTTGATGTTTTAAGTAATGGAAATGTCTATATTGACGCTATGTGTTCTAATAGCTATGTTAGCTTAGAAAACATAAATTTTAGAATATAAGGAGGAATAAACTTGGAAATGGTAATACAATGGTTAGTTCCTACTATATTAACTGCCTTAAGTGGTTATTTAGTAAAAGAACTCAAAGAAAATAAAAAAAGTAATACAGCCATTAAAGATAGTATGGTTTTATTATTGAGAAGTCAAATAACTGGTAAAATAGAAAAATATATGGAACTTGGTTATTTACCTGATTACGCTAGATCCTGCATAGAAGACTTATTTACACAATATAAGTCTTTAGGTGGAAATCACGGCGTAGATCTATTAGTTAATCAATGTTTTAATCTACCACCAGTTAATATAAATAAAGGAGGAAAATAAAATGAAAGAAAAAATTAGTAAATTGATTGATGTTAAATCTATTGCAACACTGACATTGTTATTGACTTTAGAAATCATTACTATTATGGTTTTTTTTAAAGGAAATATGGATTTGATTCAGTTAGTATTCACTTTATTTAGCAACATTGTAACAATGGTATTTACGTATTTTTTTACAAAGAAAAAAGATACAGAATAGGAGGAAATAATTATGGCACAAATAATTAGAACTCGTAGAGATATAAAAACGAACTGGGAAACTGAAAATCCAGTTCTAGCTCTAGGAGAACAAGGCTACGAAACTGATACAGGAAAATTAAAATTTGGCGACGGTAATACTAGCTGGAATAACCTACCATATTTTAGAGGAGCTTTAACAGAAGAATTAGAAGAAAAATTAGATTCTGTACCAACTCCTAGTAATATAGTAGTAATAGAAAATATATCAAGCTTGTTTAAGTCTGTTTCATATAACAGTGCTAACGGAGTTTTGACTTTTACACAATATAATGATACAATAGTTACTGTCGATTTGCCACTAGAGTTAATAGTTAGTAGCGGACATTATGATAGCGATACTAAGAGTATTATACTCGTTCTCGCTAATCAAGAAACTATCACTATTCCTGTTAGTGATCTAGTTAATGAGTATTATGCTGATAACACTACGTTAGAATTAAAACAAGTCAACGGAAAGTTGACTTTTAATGTAAAAGACGGTGTTTTTGTAAAAGCTCAAACTGGTAAAGGATTATCGACTAATGATTATTCAACTTTGGAAAAAAATAAGTTAGCTGGAATAGCATCAGGAGCACAAGTTAATAAGGTTGAAAAAATACTTATTAACGGTGTGGAACAATCTATAACAGATAAAACAGTAAATCTCGAAGTGAAAACAACCTCAAATAAGATATACGGTATAAAAAGATCGTTATCTTCTAATACATCTTCAGCTTGGGAAAGAACAGACGATTCAGTTGGATTGGTAGCTAATGCAACTAAAGACGGTAGTTCTGTTGTTAATAATTTTGATAGTATCTACCCTTGGTCTGATATTATTACATACAATTATGATACTCAAGCTAAAGCAATAACCGCTTATTATGGAGAACCTACTTTTAAGTTTGACGGTTCTAATGGCGAAGTATTAACTAGAATACCAGAATTTTATTATAAGAGATATGTTTCTAACAATGTAGAATATATTCTCATTTCGAGAGAAAAACACGACGGATTCATTAAAAGCGAACAATTTAGTGTTGGACGTTATACTTATTCAGGTTCAGCCTCAAGAGTGTATAGCCGAAGTGGTTATGAGCCATTTAGAAATTATAATATAACCAATGCTAGAGCTTATGCTAGGGCTTTAGGAGACGGATTCGGACAACTAGATTGGCATTATTTAATTATTCAGATGTTATATTTGGTAGAGTATGCTAATTATAATTGTCAATCTATGTTAGGACAAGGTCGTGTTTCAAGTAGTACACCTAACAACAGTGGCGGTTGTGATACCCTAGGTATGAAATCTGGTTGCTTGGGTAATGACGGAACATATTCTGTAATATATAGAGGTATTGAGGATCCTTACGGAAATATTTGGCAATTTATAGACGGTATAAATGTAAAAGATCACGTTCCGTATGTATGTTATGATTCTAGTAAGTACGCTGTTGACACATTTGACGGAGCTTATCACGTATTAAATTTCACGATGCCGTCAGCTAATGGCTATGCTTCTAAATTGGGTTATGATTCAAATAATCCCCTTATGTCTTTAACAACTGAAGCTTCTGGTAGTTCTACTACTAATATGTGTGATTATTACTATCAGAATGACGGGAATCGTATTGCTCTTGTCGGCGGTGGTTATACTACCGACGATGTACGGTGCGGGTTGTGGTGTTGGACTTTTGACAATACTTCGTCTAATACATATACTTCGTACGGTGCTCGACTTCTTAGAAACCAGTAAGTGGGGGTTTGGGGGCGACCAGCCTCCCATAATAAAACTTCTTTTTTACCGACGAAAGTCGGTCGAGCTAAATTTATTTTTTGGGATTTGATGTGGCGAGTACCGTTCGACTTTTAGCTTTCGCTCTTGTCGGCGGTGGTTATACTACCGACGATGTACGTTGCGGGTTGTGGTGTTGGACTTTTGACAATACTTCGTCTAATACATATACTTCGTACGGTGCTCGACTTCTTATTTTTTCGGGGACTTGGTGTGGTTTGCACTTTCCTTTTGTTTGTGTTTCTTTGCTCTTGTCGGCGGTGCTTGGTCTAATGGTACGGAAGCTGGGTTGTGGTATTGGAACGTGAATGAAGCTTCGTCTAATGCGTGGACGAATGTCGGTGCTCGACTACTTATATCATTTTATAAATATAGGGATTTGATGTGTTTGAGTGCGTGATTTGTGGCGTTTTTATTGCTCTTGTCGGCGGTCGTTTTGATAATGGTAGTAATGCTGGGTTGTGGTATTGGAATTACAACAATGATTCGTCGTTGGCTAACACCACTGTCGGTGCTCGACCTCTTATTTTGGGATTTGGTGTGTTTTGTACCGGCGTTTTCAGTGTTCGGCAGGCTCTTGTCGGCGGTAATTGGGGCAATACTACTCAAGCTGGGTTGTGGTATTGGAACTTCAATTGGTCTGGGACTGATTACAACACTAATGTCGGTGCTCGACTACTTATATTTATAAATTACTTACACATCATTTTCCTTGCCCCTTGGCAAAAATTAGTCGCTCTGGGTTGGCTTAGTAGGTTAATTCTCGAAAAGTCGGCAGGCAAATATAAGAATATGGAGCCAGAAATGAAAAGAAAAGGAAATATTTATAATGAAATATTAGAACTCAATAATATTGAATCAGCAATATTTAAAGCTTCTGTTGGTAAGACGCACCGTAAGAGTGTTGAAAAAATACTAGACGCTCCTACGTATTACGCTATGCAAGTGCAAAAAATGTTATCAGATAGAAGCTATATTCCTAGTCCGTATATTGAAATGAAAATAAGAGACGGAGCTAGCAAAAAAGAAAGAATTGTATTCAAACCTAGGTTTTACCCAGATCAAATAATACACTGGTCTTTAATGAATAAAGTAGAACCACTTTTTAAAAGAGGTATGTACGAATTTTGCTGTGCTTCTATTAAAGGACGTGGAATACAACGAGGAATGAATTATGTTAAAAGAATTCTAGTCAATGATAGAAAACATACTAAATATTGTTTAAAATTAGATATTAAGAAGTTTTACCCCAGTATAGATAAAGAAATACTAAAAAAGAAGTTTAGAAAAATAATCAAAGATAAAGATACATTATATTTAATGGATCTAATAGTAGATAGTTCTACAGAGGGTGTTCCAATAGGTAATTTCACTTCACAATGGTTTGCTAATTACTATTTACAAGATTTGGATCACTATATAAAAGAAGAATTAAAGGTTAAATACTATATAAGATATATGGACGATATGGTATTATTCTCTAATAATAAAAAAGAACTACGTAAGTGCAAATATGCTATTGACGAGTTCTTAGCACGAGAACATTTAAGGATTAAGGAAAATTGGCAATTATTTAAAACTGATAGCCGTCCTATTGACTTTCTTGGTTATCGCTTTTACAGAGGTTATACTACATTACGAAGAAGTAATTTTTTAAGAATTAAAAGAAGAATCAAGAAAATATCAAAGAAAGAAGAACTTAATTTTAAAGACGCTTGTGCGATAATGAGTTATAATGGTTGGATTATACATTCTGATTCATATAACTACACTCAAAAATATTTAAAGCCTTATGTTGATTTTAAAAAGGTTAAGGAGGTAATTAAAAATGAAAACAGAAAGCACAATAAAACCGGAAATAAAATTTAGTATAGAGAACATTAAAGACAACACTTGTGAGGTTGTCTTTTTTGATAATATTTCCGAGGAAACAAAGGAAGAACAAACTGTATATGTATATTATACTTATAGAATGAAAACTGCTTATAGACCTAATTTAGATATTATTATAGAACAAAACTATAATAAGTGGTTAGAAGCTGTAAAAAATTATGATTATAATTTAAAAGCTGAAGAAATAAGAAATAAAAGAAATCAGCTTTTAGCTGACAGTGATAAAAATATGGTATTAGATAGAATAGATTTTAAAATACCTAAAGAAATAACTTTGACTAATATAGTAACTGTTATAAAAGAACTGTTTAACACTATAAGTACAATAAAAAACGGAGCTTGGGCTGTTTATAGACAAGAACTTCGAGATATTACAAAACAAAAAGGATTTCCTTATGAAGTGGAATTTCCAAAAAAACCTGAATAGAAAGAGACACTAGTCTCTTTTTATTATAAATAATTTTTTCAAAGGAGGAATTAAAATGGAAGAAAAAATTACAAAAGAAAAAGAAAATACATCTATTGAAGAAACAGAAATATTAGATTTAGGAGTAGAAACTCCAGAAGATCAGATTACAGAAGAAAATAAGGAGGAAGAATAATTATGGCGTATATTTATAACGTAGTAAAAAGCCCTATTAAAGGTAAAACTGGTACATTAAGTAGATCAAGTGGCTATGAGTATAGAGATTTCTGGTACACTAATGCTAGCGGTCAAAGAGTACACGTTGTAGGTTGGCATAGAGCCTTAGATATAACTACTCTAGGAACTATTGTAGCTTTTGCTAGAGGTAAAGTCGTATCAATTCAAAAAGGAATCACGGGACAAACGACTAATCCTAGCGGTGGTAATAGTGTTACATTATTGCACGCTAACGGTTGCAAGACATTATATTGTCATTTAGACAACGGCTCTAATAATCACTTGAATTTAGGAGATATTGTAGAGGAAGGTGCTAAACTAGGAACTGATGTCGTTAGGACAACAGGAAATAGTACAGGCTTACATTTGCATTTTGGTATTTATAATGGAAGTGAGTATGTTGATCCAACACCTTATTTACAAGGTTCTAAAAAAATCGTCGGTTATGGTGGAAGTTCTACTCCAGCCGTAGATCCATTCCCAGGAGTATCAGACGAAGAATTAGCTCGTAGAGTTTGGACTGGAGAATTTGGAAACGGAGATACAAGAAGACAAAAATTAGGTTCCAGATATAATGCGGTGCAAGCTTTAGTTGATAAAGGCGTAGGAAAACCAGGTACATCAACACCAGAACCTAAGCCTGATACAAGTTTAAAGGCTGGAGATAAAGTTAAGATTGTTGGAACTGGTAATGGTTCTAGTTATGGAACTTCAAATACTGCTTATGGTATTGGTTGGGAGAGAGAAATACTAAAAGTATGGACTGGTAGAAAATACCCATATCAAGTCGGAAACTCAACTGGAACTACCGGATTCTATCAAGAAAGTGCTTTACAAAAAATATAATATAAAGTATAATTAAATAGTCAGTTGCTAGTATAGGACTGACAAAATATGTAATATAAAAGTCTCACTTAATAGTGAGGCTTTTTTTAATGTCTATCGTTAATGTACTAATTCCTCAGTGGCAATATCATTTAAAAGTGCTCTTCCCTTATCATCAGGCATTGTAAACTTTTGTGAAAAATATCTCATTGCTGCACTAAGTTCACCATTAGGACCTCCAAATTGAGTAATTAAATATTTTGCCATTTTTAAATCTTTTTTGGTAATATTTATTGGATAAGCAAGTTTTTTATCATATTTAAACATATTTTCCATCCTCACTTTCCCAAGGCCATGAGCCATTTACCCATTTAAATGAATTATAATTATTTCCTTCGGTATAACAAAGTGGTCCATATTTTGATTCATATTCTTTAGAACATTTTTCAAGCTTTTCACACCACATTTTATATTTTGCAAATAAATTTTCATCATTTGGATTTAAATCAAGTGCTAAAACATAATCATTTATCGCAAAAGATGCTTCCATTACTTTAAATAAATCTTTATCTTTTTCTGTTTTAAGTTTTGGTATTAAATAAGTATAATTTTTATAAGGTGTATATTCATTTGGAAACATATTTCCCTTTAAGAAACCTTCATCTTTTTCTTCATATTTTTTACTAAAATCTAAACCAGGAAAATTATAAAGCATATCATTATAGCCATTAAAATAGCTATCACTATCAAATAACATTTCTTTTCTCCCTTCATACATAAATTATGTAACTTAGGAAAATTGCATTAGTTTTTTAGCCTATAAAAAAGAAACCCAATGTTAAAAAGGTTTCCATTCATTTACAATCGGAATAATTTATATCCCGCACCATCCGAGAGCGGTTAACATTTCGCGAATGGAATAATTTATATCCCGCACCATCCAAAAGCGGTTAACATTTTCTTGCATTTTTCTTAAATGCAATTATATCTTACCATATTGTTTGTTTTTTTTCAAGTATGTACAATAATAATATATGCAAAATTAGATTAATTATTATTATATAACTCATTAAGCATAATTCTTTTAATTTTATCTATATCAGGAAAAAACAAATTTTTACCATATTTTTTTAGTGACATTAAATATTTAAAATTCATTAATATTTCTTCTTTTAAATTTTCAACAACTTTAACCGGCTTGCCATTAACAACGTGTGCATGATCAATATATTTTTCCAATGTAGGAAAAGCATTTTGTAATAAAACAACATTTTCTTTTCCAGCAACCTCACATATCATAATACTTTTGCATTGCCCATATTTTTTTATTTTTCTATCAATAATTGGTTTATATTTTGATATTTTACTACTTAATGGTATAAACCATAAAATATCTCTATCTTTAATAGTAAAATATGTTGGTCTAGCATGTCCATTTTCATGATTAATCATTAAGCCATTATCATTAATTTTATCAAAGAATTCATCTTTAATGTGATATATACCACCAGTTTCAATTTTCATCTTGTTATCACCTCGTAGAATCATTTTAACATATTGTTTAATTTTTTCAAATACTAAAACTTACTTTTTTAGACCTTTCATAACTTCTTGAAATATTGCTACTGCTTTTTTCTTTCTAAGTTCTTCGGTTATTTCTTTAACAATATAATTATCATTTATTATTTCATAAGTTCCAAATATAACATTTAACATTTTATACTCATTATAAGTATTATCTGTATAAAAAATATACTTGTAATCATCATCAACATAGGTAAAAAGTATAAAATATTTTTTACCATCAATTTCAATTATATCTTTCATTTTACTCCTTTAAAATTCAAAAAAAGTGAATTAAATCACTTTTATCTGTATAAACTTTTAACTTGCTCTTCAATTTGATCATTAACTGTTGTGCTATCAAATGTATGAGAATCTATTCCATAATCTTCTGCTTGATTACCATAAATTGTACAAAAATTATAATTTTCTCCAGAAGTAGCTACTGTTTGGCCATTTTCAACTGTATACCATAAACAAGTATTAGGATCATATTTATAGCCATCAGGAATAATTCTAACATTTTGTTGTTTAGTATGTTTTTCAACTTCATTAATACTATGTTCAATAACTTTATCCCCGTAGATAAATGCAAATGGACACTTACTAGTTAAATGATTACTGTTTGAATGAGAATAAAGTGTTACCCCTAAAGTCATTGCTAATGTAGCCGCCATAACACCAAATGTTATTTCTTTTTGTGTTTTGTTATCAATTTTCATTTAAATTTCCCCCTAAGTGCTATAATTGTAGCATATTTTTTTATAACTGTCAAATTTGTGTAAATCTATTTCTTTTTATAAGCTCTTATTACATCTTTGGATATATCTTCGATAGAGCGAACTACGCCATTTTCAAAGCAATTAATTTGAATATAATTAAATATTTTTGCAAGTTCAAGGTAAGCTCTTTGACTTTTCTTTAAGTATTCTTCATCCATTTCATTTTGATCAAGGGCCTCAGGTCTATTTGCTCTAAGTGCTCTTGCACCCTCGACTGGCATATATAAAAATATTACTTTATCTGCTTTAGGAAGACCTAAAAGATCAAACTCTAAAGTTGCATTAAAATTGTAAAGTGCAAGTCTTTTTTCTTTATCATCCTCTTTACCTGCTTGATGAGCCATATTTGAATATACATATCTATCTAGTATTACTGTATAGCCTTCATTTAATTTTTTTTGAATAATAGGAAGGTTGTAAAGTCTATCTGCCGCATAATAAAGTGAGGATACTTTTGGATCTACATTTGGTGCTCCCTCGGTAAAATAACCATTTGAAATATAACTTTTACCTAAAAATGGACCACCAATAATTTTACCGGTTGGGCTATCATAATTTGGAAAAGACATAGTAAATACCTTTGTATTATTTTCTTTTAAATACTTTACAAGTAGTTTTGTTTGAGTTTCTTTTCCAGAACAATCTGTTCCTTCGATAACAATTAATTTACCTTTCATTTTTCCTTTTCCTTCTTTAAAATTAGTTTTAATCTTCCACAAGATTCTTTACCTTCTCCACAATAATGTTTTGTTACACAATCTGGTCCTAAATTTTCTGAATAGTAAGTTGAAACTTCATTTACTAGTTGATGCATTTTAGTAATATTTTCTCTAATACACCATTGTGCTTTTGTACATTCTCTTAATCTACAAATCCATCTAAATGCTTCGCCATCAAAATTAATTATTACATTTACTTTATTTCCACTTAATGTAAAATAAACTAAATCTTCATCCCTTATTCCGAAAGACTTAAATTCATCCTTTACTAAAATGTTTTTTTCGTAAATTTCATTATAGAAATCATTAAATTCACTATTTTGAATTTTTGGTGGTACCTCGTATTTACTTAAATCCACTAAAGGAGCAAAATCAGGTATTGATAATGAAAGTCTACGATGACGAGTATAATGGGTTAATATTGCAAAAGGTATTGCTGATTGAAATCTAAAATTGACCTGTCTTAAATCTTCATTATTAACTTCACTGAAAAGTGCCTTCATAAGTCTATGTTTTAACTCATCATTATTTTTAAGCTCATTTTCATAAATTTGTGTTGCTTCATTTACATCTTTGCCAAACATTCTAGAAATAGCATTTACAAAGATTGTTTTATCAATATCATTTGTATGAGATATTAAAATTGGACTTTCAACGCAATCATAGTTTTTTTGCACTCCAATTTTAGATAATAAATCATAAGCTTCACTATTTAGTTTTTCATTTTCTTTTACTTGTAAAGTTTCAATGTATGGAGCTCTAACATTTGATATTTCCTTTAATTTTTCGCCAAGTTCTCTTAACTCTGCAATATTTGCATATTTTGTTTTTGTAAGATTAGTAATCATTCTATTTAAGCTTGTACCATCAAGTCCCATTATAATTTCTGAATGATATGAATATGGTAAAATAAAACGAGCATCTTCTTTAGGAATACCACCTTTTTCTAAAACAGAATAATTTTCAAATAATGACTTCATATAATTTGTATATTTTTCTTTTAACAAATTATTATTTGGTGATAAACTTCCATCTTCCAAGTGAAAATCTGGGACATAAAAACCAACATTTGAAAAATCAACTTCTCTTCGAGATTTAATTGTAAATGATGAGTACCTTTCCTCAATAATAGTTTGTTCTACCAATGGGCTTACACCAGATAAAGCAAAAACCATATAATCGTGGTCGATAGTGGATGTATGCCCCATACCAATTACTCTTTTTACAAATTTTAATGCTTTTTCTGGTTCATTCATTGAATAAACTGCATCAAATACACTACCTGGCATTCTAGATAATTTCCCAGCTGCGGCACATATTTGAATTTGATTTTCAATATATTTTTGATCACTATTTCCTAATAACTTAACTTCCATATTACCTCCTTAATACCATAATGGATATTTATCTGTTATTTTTTTAACTCTTAATTTTAATTCATTTAAAATATTTTCATCATTATAATTTTTTAAAGCCTTTGAAATTATTAAACCAATTTCTTTAAAATCATCAGTATTTAAGCCTCTTGTTGTAAGAGCGGCACTACCTAGTCTTATTCCACTTGTTATACCTGCTTTTTCAGTATCACCAGGAACCATATTTTTATTAACTGTTATATTTATTTTTTCTAAAATATCCTCAGCCATTTTACCAGTCACACCTATACTTTTAACATTTAAAAGAAACATATGATTATCAGTGCCACTAGATACTATTTTAAAGCCTTCCTCTTTTAAAGTTTCACTTAATACTTTAGCATTAGTTATAACATTTTTTGCATAACTTTTAAATTCATCACTCATTGCTTCATAAAAACACTCACATTTCGCAGCAATTACATGTTCCAAAGGACCTCCTTGAATACCAGGAAAAATGGTTTTATTTACTTTTTTAATTATTTCTTCATCATTAGTAAGAATTATTCCCCCTCTTGGTCCTCTTAAAGTTTTATGAGTAGTTGATGTAACAACATCTGCATAAGGAAATGGTGATGGATGAACACCTGCAGCAACAAGTCCGGCAATATGTGCCATATCAACCATAAGATAGGCTCCTACTTTATCAGCAATTTCTCTAAAGCGTTTAAAATCAATTATTCTAGAATATGCTGAAGCTCCTGCAATAATAAGTTTTGGTTTTTCTTCTAAAGCAATTTTTTCTATTTCTTCATAATTAAGCATTTCTGTTTTTTCATCCAAATAATAAAATACTGCATTATAATCCATACCAGAAAAAGATGTTTTAAATCCATGAGATAAATGACCTCCATTATTTAAATCCATAGAAAGAATTTTATCACCATATGAAAGTAAACTTCGAAGTACTGCCATATTTGCACTTGATCCAGAGTGTGGTTGAACATTTGCATACTTACAGTTAAATAACTTGCATGCATACTCTATTGCTTTACTTTCTATAATATCTATATATTTACAACCACCATAATATCTTTTACCAGGATATCCTTCAGCATATTTATTAGTTAAAATACTTCCTTGTAATTTTAAAATATCATTTGAAACATAGTTTTCTGAAGCAATTAGTTCTAAACATCTTTCTTGCCTTTCTCTTTCTTTTGCTAAAGCCTCTATAATTATTTTATCCATTATATCATCCTTTCTATTTGTTTTTATTTAAATAATCCTCAACTATAGGTATTCTTAATTTATTTTTTTCTTTTGAACTTGATAAAAGATGATTATAATATTCTTTTATATTTTGTACTTGGTATCCACATTCCAATAACTGCGGTTTGTATTCTAAATTCTCAATACTTCCTTTGCATACACATTCAACAAGTTCTTCTACTATATACCAACCATTATATTTTGATTTCAAATTATAATTATTTTTTAATTCTCGTAATCCCTCATCAGTTACTGCAATATCTAAATCATTTGCTTTATCATAAATATCTCTTAATACTAAAGCACCTGAAGATAAAACCCAAAATTCATTTTTGCTTATTTTTAATGTATTCAATAATTCTAACAATTGTTTTTTATTCATTTTTTACCTATTTCTGCATTTCATATGCTTTTACTAAGTTTTCGATTATCATTGCAATTGTCATTGGTCCTACTCCCCCAGGATTTGGAGTTATATATAAACATTTATCTTTAACACCACAAAAGTCTATATCACCAACAATTTTTCCCTCAATTACACTTATTCCAACATCTATTAAAATAGCATCATCTTTTATCATATCACTTGTAATTAATTTAGGATGTCCTACTGCACTAATTATAATATCTGCATTTTTTGTATATTTTTTTAAATTCTTAGTTTGTGAATGACATATACTTACAGTAGCATTATTATTAAGAAGTTCAAATATTAAAGGTTTTCCCACTATATCACCACGACCTATTACGCATACATCTTTTGAAGCAATTTTAATATTATAATATTTAAGTAGTTTAATTATCCCTTTTGAAGTGCAAGGAAAAAGTCCATCTTCATTATGCATAAGTTTATATAAATTATCCTTTGTAAAACCATCAATATCCTTTAAAGGATTAATCATTCCACTTACTTTTGCAAAATCAATCTGTTTAGGTACTGGACTTTGTAAAATTATTCCAGTTATGTCGGGTGCATCATTTAATTTTTCAATTAAATCAATAACCTCTTTTTCTTTAGTCTTTTCATCCATTTCATAAAGTAAAGTTTTAATACCTACTTTTTCACAATATTTAATTTTATTGTTAATATAAATTTTACTAGGTTCATCACTCCCTACATAAATAATAGCAAGAGTTATTTTTATATTTTCCTCTTTAATTTTATTTTCATAATACTCAAGTAATTCATTTCTAACTTTTTTTCCATCTAAAATCATCGTTTACCTCCTTTAAATATTATAAATTATTTTTTTATTATTGAATAGTTTTTAGACACTAACTTTACACAAAAAATTCACTAAATAATTAGTGAAAATTTATTTAAAAATTAAATAAGTCATAAAGCCAATAAATATTAAAAGCAAAATAGTACCATTAACTTTATCTTTCTTATTATTAATATCAGGAATGCCTACCATCATAGCACTTAAAAATCCTCCGATAAGACCTCCTATATGGCATGCTACATCAATACCTGGAACAGCAAAACCAATAATAAGGTTAAGTATAATAACTGGAATTATTCTTGTTTTTAAAGCCTCAGACAAATATAATCTAAAATGAAATCCAAAATATAAAAGTGCTCCAAGAAGTCCAAAAATTGCTCCACTTGCGCCAATACTTATACCATCATTAAATAAAGCACTTAAAAGTCCTCCGGTAATCATACTTATAAAATAAATAGTTAAAAATCTTTTCTTATCTAAATTATTTTCTACTTGACTACCTATAACATATAAACAGTACATATTTGATATTAAATGAATTATACTTCCATGTAAAAATCCATAAGTTATTAATCTATAAATCTGACCATGTTTAAGTAGTTCAATATTATTTGCTCCAAGTATTAAAAGATTCATATTATTTAAGCCCATTAAAACAGTAATAATATACATTAATATACATATAGCTATTATAATATATGTTATTAATATCTTTTTACGAGAAAATATTTTCTCATATTTTTTGTTATCTGTTTCTGTCTTTTTATTAATATCATTTGTAACATTCAATAATAAATCTAAACTATTTTTACTTTGATATAAATCATTTTTCATATTTGGAAATACTTCATTTATTTCTTTATTTTTCTTAATTTCATCAATATCTTTTACAAAAACATTATCAATATTTTTTTCACTTTCAACTTTAACTCTATCTGATACATTTAAATTAATATTTAAAGTGTTTACTTTAAATGATAAAGTTTTTTTCTTTATTTGCCCCATTATATTTTTTATTTTAAATTCATCATATTTATATTGTTCTTCGTTATGAATATAGTTACTATTAATTCTTATTATTCTATAAGGACCATCAATATTTTCAAGCCAAATTTCGTCTTTTACACCTTGAACATATATTGGTGCATAGCCTTCCTTAGTAACAAAATAATGTACTAAACTCATAAGTATTTCATCTTGTTTTCTAACATTTACTTTTTCCATTACTACTCCTTTACTTTAAATTATCTATAAAATCTTTAAATTCTTTAGGTAGTTCACACTCAAAATGTAATCTTTCCCCACTTATTGGATGAATAAAATCTATTTCTTTAGAATGTAAAAACTGTCCAAATTCAGTTGCTTTCCTATTATTATACACAGGATCATTATAAACTGGGTATCCCATATATGCCATATGTACTCTAATTTGATGAGTTCTACCTGTTTCTAAATTCAATGATAATAATGTATAATCATTATATCTTTTTAACACTGTAAAATGAGTTATTGCTTTTTTACCATCTTCGCTTGCACATACTCTATCAAACTTTGTTTCATCTTTTTTAAGGGGAACATCCACAGTTCCTTTATTGTAGGGAACAACTCCACAAACAAGTGCATAATATGTTCTTTTAACTTCATGATTTTTAAACATTTCTGATAAAAGTTCATGACACTTATTATTTTTAGCCACTACCATAAGTCCTGAAGTATCTTTATCAAGTCTATGAACAATACCAGGTCTTACATCATCGACACTACTTAAATTATTTGTATAATTTAAAAGACCATTTACTAAAGTATTATCATAATTACCCGCTCCTGGATGTACTACAAGTCCACTTGGTTTATTAATAATCATTAAATCATCATCTTCATAAACAATATTAAGTTGCATTTTAACAGGCTTAATATCACTTTCTTTTTTTAAAGTATCATTAATTTCTATTTCATCATTCAAACATACTTTATAACTTGCTTTAACTTCTTTGCCATTTACTAAAACACATTTTTCATCAATTAACTTTTCAATATAGCTTCTTGAATATTCAGTATTTTCACTTAAATACTTATCAATTCTTATATTATCTTCATTTACTACTATTTTCATTATCTTCCCCTAAATAAATACTATATAAAAGCATTAATATTCCTATACATATAAAACTATCTGCTAAATTAAATACTGGATAATTATAATTAAAAATATAAAAATCTATAAAATCAATTACATATCCATGAATTATTCTATCAATTAAATTACCTAAAAGGCCTCCGAATATCAAAGAAAAAGCTATAATATTTCTTTTATTTTCTTTAAACTTTTTCATATAAAAATATAAAAATATTAAAATGAGTATACTAAAAAATACTATTAACCATCTTTTACCAGTTAACATACTAAAGCTAATACCATCATTATATACTTTTGTAATATATAAAAACTTGTCAAATATAGTTATACTTTTTCCTAATGATAAAACATTATCAAGAATTATTTTACTTGCTTCATCAATTAATAAAAACATAATACTAAAAATTATAATTTTTCTTTTCATACTAATTATTATAAACAATTTTTCAAACTTTAACAAGTATTACATCTTTACCAACTTTAACAATATCCTCATAAGTAAAAGATATCTCATTATTAACAAGAGGTTTTCTAAATATTTTTTTACTTTCTGCAACAAAAGATATGATTTTTCCATCACTAGATATTTGTGCATCCACTATATGTCCATAATTTAATCCAGTTTCAATTGATATAATTTCTTTTTCTTGTAAATCTGATAAAAAAATATTACTCATAATAATTAATATGTAATTAATCAAAAGATATTACATACCAGCAAACCTATTATTAATGAGAATAACACTTAAAATAATAAATAAGTAAAATAAAATTAGTACTCCATAATTTTCAATTAATCTTTTTAACATATCACTACCTCGTTTCAATATTAGTTTATTACAAATATTTGTTTGTGTCAATATAAAATTTAAACATTTGTTTGACATTTTACATTTTATATTGTAAAATAAAATTATAGAAGGAGGAAACACATGGAAAAACTTACTAATAAACAAATTATTATATTAGATTTTATCAAAAAGTATACGGCAAAAAATGGGTATAGTCCCACTATAAGAGAGATTTGTGAAGGAGTACATTTATCAAGTCCAGCTACAGTATTTGTTCACATTAAAAATCTAGAAACAAAAGGATATATTACTTCAACAAATAACAAATTTAGAACTATTTCATTACTCGTTGATAATGAGTATGATGAAAAAAATGAGGATGTTGTCAAAGTACCACTTCTTGGAAAAGTAACTGCTGGTTCACCTATTACAGCTATTGAAACACCAAATGAATTTTTTGACTTACCAGCAAGTCTAGTTCCAAAAAATGAAGAAGTATTTACATTACATGTATCCGGAGAAAGTATGATTAATGCAGGTATTTTTGATGATGACTATGTTATTATCAAAAGATGTAATAATGCTCATAATGGTGATATTGTTGTAGCAATGACTCTAGAAAATGAAGTTACTTTAAAAAGATTTTATAAAGAAAATGGTCATATTAGATTACAACCAGAAAATGATACAATGGCACCAATTATACTTCCTGATTGTAAAATACTTGGAACTGCAATTGGGCTTTATAGAAAATTATAATTATTAAAAAAAGAAATAAAGAAAAAACATAAAAAATTGTAAGAATCAAAACTTACAATTTTTTTATACTATCATTATTTTCTATATTTAATATAGGATATTTTTCTTTGATAAAGTTTATATCTAATTTTGATATTATTTCTAAAAATAAATCATCAATATTAACACTTTTTCCATGATAAACTCTATAATTACTGTTTAATAAATCTAAATAGTTTTTTTCTCTTTCTTCATAACATTTTAAAAGCATATCACTCATTTTAAAACCTAAAGATGATATATAATCTCTAAGTAAAATATTTGCATTATATCTGCAGTTAATCTCAATAAATAAAGCATTACTATTTTCTTCATAATAATCAGGTAAATTATCTATTATTATTTTTTCTTTTATTTCTTTAAGTGAACCTTTACCATTTTCAAGCATTATACTTCGACATGCATAATTGCATTTATAAAATGCAGTTTCAAGTAATTCTAAATACTTTTTTTGATAAAATAACTTTCTAATATCATTTTCATTAAATATAATTTCTTTTTTACTGTTAGAACTAGTAAATACACATTCAAAATTATTAGATGTAACATACTCTACAAAATATTTAAATAAAGATAGTTTTTCTTCATCAGTTATATCTAAATTATCAGAAAGCATTTCTTTTATAAGATTATTTATCATTTTATTTTTATTTGGGAAATTATTTTCAATAAAATAAAGCATTACTCTTTCATCAGATAATTCATATCTAGATTGATTTAGAATTTTTTCTTCTTTACTTTTTAAATAATCCTCCACTCCACTTAAGGATAATAGCATATTTATTCTATCATAACCAAGAGATTTAATAGTATATAAACTAAGAAGTTCCTCACTACTTACATTTTGATCTAACATTGGTAAAAGTTTATCTATACATTCTTTTATCAAAACAGATTTATATCCACATTTTTGACATTCATCCATATGAAAACTTCCTTTACATAAAGGACATTTACTTTCTTTACTAATTTGTGAACATAAACTTTTTATACTATCCATATAATTAGTATACCATATTAAAAATATAACTTAAATAAATTTTTGTTATTAATTTAAGATATTTATCTTTTCTCATTTTATAAAAAAAACTTAGAAATTTATCTTCCTAAGTTACCTTTTATACTTAAAATAAGTTCATTAAGTTCTTGAATAATTTGATTATAAATATCCTCTTGTTTAATAATAACACTAGCATTTAATAAACTATTTGCATATGATAAAATATTATCATCATCAATAAAATGTTCATTATAAAGTGTCTTTAATAAACTAAAGTATTCTGTAAAACTAGTTTGACTTATTTTATTCTCCAATGCATAACTTTGCATATGTTCAAGTGTTTTAATGGCTTTAACCACTATTTTAACCATATGTAATGGATATTCTTTATTATTCATAGTTTCCCCTATCTATGAATACTTTCTTTTGAGCATCTAATTTGATTTATAAGTTCTTCAAGTCTTTCAGCATTTTCAACAAATATTTTTTCACTACCTAAAAGCACATCTGCGCTTGAAAGAATATTAGCATATTTTAGTATAAAGTAATCATTTAAAATATTTTTTTCATAAAAAGTCACTAATGAATCAACATATTCTTTAAAAGTATTCACATCCAAACGACTTATTAATACATACTTATGCATTTTTTCTAAATACTCGATTATTTCACTTAAATTTTCATTATTCATAATAGTCCCCCTTAACTAGGATGATTATAGCATATTTTTATTATTATGTCAAATTAGTGTAAAGTAAGTACTGATATTTAACTTATTCATCTTCTAAAGATTCTATATTAGAGTTCATTTGTAATAATAATTTAGTTTTTAAATTATTTATTAATTCTTTATTATGATTACAATTACTAATTTCTTCGATCTTATTTAGTAGATAAACTAGTTTTTCCTCTTTAGTTAGTTTATTATTTTGCAAGTTCATTTTCTTCCACCTCAATTCTATTACTCAAAATATTATTAAGTATTACTAAATCATTTAGATTAACTACTATATCATTTTCCTCACTATAATCTACAATATGTTGAATTCTATCATAATATTGTTCACTATTTATTAAATTTTCATTTAGTGCTTTTTTAGATAGCTGAATACACATTTCTACTTTATTTACATTTCTATTTAAATTTCCAAAATCAGTGGAAAAGATAATTTCTATATCATTGTTATCAAACTTTTCTATTTTTCCATTTAAATATTTATCAATGTTTTGCATATTAATTTCCCTATACTTATTATAGTTAATTTTATAAATTGGAACATTAAAATATTGAGCTGCCAATTTTGTATATTCATCAATGTTATCATCAAAAGTAACAATACAATTAGGCTGAACTCTACCATCAAATTTATTTTTAATAGGACTTCTTCGCATTAATACAATTTCATTATAAGGTGAATGTGCAGTTGTAACATTAATTAAATAATCTAGTGTATTTATTTGGTAGGCACCACTTAATGCCTCAAGTTGGCCTCCTCCATGTAAAGTACCTGCATCTCCTGACATGGTACCTCTTAAGACATCAAATGGTAATTGGTTAAATCCATAATATATATGAGCACCTGGTTGATTTACCCCAAATGTTTTAATACAAGAATTTGAAATTACGGTGGTGGATAATGTAGTTGCTCCCTCTTTAGTATTCCAAATTTCAGGATTTTTAATTATTCTACTAGGAATATCTTCAAACAAAGGATCTGGTGAACCAACAAATATATGATGGACTATTAATTTAAATGGCTTGTCATTAAGTTCAACCACTTTAATATTATTTTCTGATGAAATTTTTTCACCATTCACATTTCGAGGGCACATATCACTATTAACCCCATTTATATAGTATTCTTTATTTCCTTCACCTTTAAATAATTCACTATTATAAAGTTTTTCATATGCATTTCGAAGGGCTGTTTTAATTTGTTCAGCATTAATACCAACATTTCCTAACTCCATACAATCATCAAATATTGCTTTTAAATTATTTATATCACGGTTATTATAAACTTCTTTTATTATTTCTAATGCACTAGCTATATCAACAGGCAAATATGGCTGTATTTTTTTTAGATACATTTTATCTTTAAAAATGCCATAAACATTATCTAAATCAAATATATCTCTTCGTTCAAATGAAAATAAGCATTCAGTAATCGCAGATTGTACATCATCCAAATTATTACTTTCAAGTTTTTCATTTAATATTTTTTTCTTATGAATACTGTAATTTGTTAACTGCTCTATATTTTCTATATTATATTTATTTTTATTAGCTAAAATATCATTTAAATTTTTTATTTGCACTTCATTTAAAATAATATTATTTTTTATTAAATCATCGAAAAGACCCCTACATTTATCAAATGAAAGAATAATATAATTTATATTTTTACCATTAATAAAATTATTATCACTTTTACTTAATAGTGCTAACAAAGTATTAATTTTTTTTACAATTACATCATCATTACTATAATTTATTAATAATGAAACAGCCCCACTATGGTAATAAGTCATAAGTGCTTTTAAAATATTAATATCAAATTTTTCCACAATATTATTAGTCAAAAGGCGAAGATCACATTTAATATTATCTTTTTGTAGATTATATCTTTTTATGTTATCCTCAATTTCATTTAAATAACTTTTATTAAAACCAATCTTTTTTAAAATTTCAAAGTCTTTTATTGGTATACCATTACTCATATAATACTTTTCAAATATTGATAAAAATTCATCATAAGATGATATAAAATTAATGTTGGAATCTGGTCGAGATAAAATATTTTCAAAAAAAGTGCAATTTAAGTTTTTCAAATTACCATCACAAATCTGAAGCAAATTTAGAAAAAGATTATTATCAAATAGACCACAACGATTATCATTTTCATCAAAAAAAGCTAATGATATATTAGTATTAGAAAAATATGACAAATTATCTAATACATCTTTATATGTTAATTGTTTATTATAAAATTTTTCTTTAAGTGCATCCGGAGCTTCATTTGGTAAAAAATATTGCTGATGAGCACTTATAAAATCACTGGTAAATGCTTGTGTTTTACTTTCTTTTTCTTTTGCTAAAGAAATTGCAGTTTTTTCAAATAATTCTTCAGTACTATTTATAGTTTCATTTCCTGATAAAATAGTTGTCATATTTTCCATAAATTTATAAAAACTACTTTCTCTTTGATAATTAGAAAAAACTTTATTACAATAATTTATTAAATCTATTTTATTAATATTATTTTTATTTATTTGGTCAAGAAAATATTGAGTATAAAAACTTAGTTCGGTATTAAATTGCTTAATACCTAAAGCACTTAAAAACTCTTCATCGGTGTATAAATAGTTTACAACGCCATCATAATAATTATTTGGCTTGTTTTGCTCTAAAAATTTACACATTTCTTCCATTTTATTTTGATCATTATATATATGATAAAAATTATCCCCTAGAATGGTAGTAACTTTTTCTAAACCATCTAATCCAAGTTTTAAAATAAAATTTTTAGAGTATTCATTTTTATAATTTACATTATCTAATATGATATTTGGATATTTAACTTTACTAAATAACTTAATATTATCTAACAAATCTTTTTCAGTAATTTTCTTTGAATAATATTTTTGTCTAATATCATTTGGAAGTGCACTTACCAGTAAAATATCATCATAATTTTTTATAAATTCCTCAGGAAATAAATTTATATCTATTGTATATGAAGCATCTGTTATAAATCTATTAATACTTTCTTCACATAAATTCTTTCTAATATTTGAAACATCACTTGTTTCTACAATTTTATACATTTTTTCATCAGGCCTATTTAAAAGTAAACTAACATTTTTATAATCATCTTTTGAAAATTTATAAAGTTCAATTAATTTTTTTAAAAAATCATATGAAGATATTTTCCCTAAATCAAGCAAATAAATTTCATTATTATTCATTAATTTTTTTAATTGATTATCAGTTAAATTAACTAATTGCTCTATTTCTATGTTTGACTTTTTATTTATTTTAGATAAAACAAAACTATCTTTTAAACTATCTAATATGCCCATAACTTCACCTTCGATTATATAAATATATTATCATATATTTATTTATACGTCAAAAAAACTACTTAATTTATTGAGTTATTTTATCAAAATAAATTACATCATCACTAGCACTATTAATAAAACCAATATTATTTTCTTTCAAAGTATAAATAACAATTGCACTGTTAAAGGAAACATATTCATTATTATATTCCACTAAATTATTTTCTTTAGCTTTTTTAATAATATTATTAAAATTATAATTATCTAAACTGTTTACTACAAATATGGTACTTGGATTATATTTAAGTTTATCAAATATTTTTTCCATATTGTTATTTACTTTTAAAATATCATAATTAATTGACGATGCTAAATCATTTATTAGATTTTTATAATCACCTACAAAAGTTAAAACACTTACTCTATTATTTTCAAGTTTATTAATTATTTTATTAATTATATTTTTATGATAATCATTTTTTAAATTATTTATTCTTTTAACTTTTTTAGAGTTATCTATAATATTATTTTTAAGTTCTAAAACATTTAATATATCTTCTTTAGTAGCCACTACATTTTTACCACTTTTAAGTAGAGTTAAATCTTTTAAAAGATTTTTTTCTTCTTTACTTTTAATAAGAGCCTCTTTGAAATTACCTAGTTCTATATTATATATTTTTTTAGTTTGTAAACCTTTTAATTTAAGTTCTTTTTCTTTAATAATACCATTTGAATAGTTATATTTTACATATGAAAGAGTGCTATCTAAAAGTTCTATTGCTTTATCTGGATTTTTCTTATTTGGAAAATAAACATTAGCAAGATGAACTAGCGCTTCAATATCTTCATCAGAAATATTCACTTTATGAAAAGTTGTATACTCCTCTTTTACACTTTTTAAAATATCAATAGTTTCATTTTCAGTAGGTTCTTTAATAAAAATTGTTTCAAATCTTCTGGCTAAAGCTTTGTCTTTAATAAAATATTTTTCATATTCTTCTTTTGTTGTTGCACCAATACATTTAATATTTCCTCTTGCAAGAGTTGGTTTTAAAATATCACCTGCACTTATAGCACCTTCTGCAGCACCAGCATTAACCATTGTATGCATTTCATCAATAAATAAGATTACATTTTCATTACCTTTTATTTGATCTAAAATATTATTAAGTCTTTCTTCAAACTCACCACGATATTTAGTACCTGCAATAAGTGATGACATTGAAAGTGAAACAATTATAAAATCTTTAAACTTAAAAGGAACTTTATTAAGTTTTATTCTTCGAGCAATTTCTTCGACTATAGCACTTTTGCCTACTCCCGCATCTCCAATTAAAAGCGGGTTACATTTTTTCTTTCGCATTAAAGTTTCAAGTATTAAATCAATTTCTTTTTCTCTACCAACAACTTTTTCATTAAATGAAGCTGTTTCATTTAAAACTTCGCCATATTTAAGACACTTTAAATTACTAATGGATGTATCATTTTTAAAATAATTATAAAGGTTATCAACATCAACATCCATATTCATAAGTATTCTAATTGCTACGCCTTCTCCTTCATTTAAAATATTAAAAAATAAACTTTCTTCACTTAAATTTTCAGTTTGAGATATTATTTTTTTTAAAAGAGGTGTATAAATATTAACATTATTTGGACTTTTCTCTGGTGGTACATATTTATTTAATGTATCTAAAAAAGTATCATAAGTAACATTTAATCTTTTTAAATATTTACTTACTTTGTTATCATATTTTAAAATTGCCAAAAGTAAATGTTCAGTGCTAACATATTCTGATTCCAATCTTTCTCTTTCTTTTTCAGCACTTCTAAATAATCTACATATATTTTCATCATAAATATTTTTCATACACTATAATTATGTTAAATGAAAATGTAATTTATTCATATTTATTGCAAGTTTTATTAAAGTAATTTATAATTAATATAGATAGAAAGGAAATCAATTATATATTAAATTGATTAAAAGTTATTATGAACCAGTTAGATAAAATTAATTATTATATTAAACTTTATATTGAAGACTCTAAAAAAGATATGAATGAAAATGAAAGTTTAAATGTACATATTACCCTTTTAAAAGAGGTATTAAGTTATTTAAATGAAGATTATGATATAATTTTTGAAAATAGACTTAAAATTGAATTATTACTCCAAGAAATATTTCAAAATGATAGTTATGTAAATATTTTTATAAATAGACTTTATAGTAAAGATATTAAATCAATAAATGATTTTAAAAATATTTTATATGAACAAATGCAAAATGATTTACAAAAAAGTGCTATTTTAAAAGAAAATATAAAAGTATATTCAAATTTTTATAATTCTTGTAAAATATTTTTACTATCTTCGAAAAGAAATGCTGCCGTATCTAAAAAAGTTACCGAAGATATAAAGCAAATATTAATTCTTATAAAAAATGAATATCATATATCTGATAAAGATTTAGCAATATATTTTAATGAACTTAATTTCTATAGTCAAAAAATTAAAGCATTTGATGAAAAACAAATTAATTTTATAAATGAATTATATTTAAAAATACCTACAATTGTAAATATGGGTTTTGAGATTATTACCTTAGAAGATATAAATCCAAATAGAAAAAATATTTTAGATTCTTGTGCTGATTATATAAAAGATCAGATAGATAGACTAGATAAAGAAGAAATTATTTCTTTTATAACAGAATATAGTAAAGATTTCGAAGATGAAAAAGAAAAGAGTTATTTATATCAAAAACTAATGGAAATACTTCAAGAGGAACTACTTACTTATTATTCATTTATTTTAGATACTAGTATGTCACGTTCAAATGAAGAAAGAAAAATGTTAACCGAAGATTACTTTAAAGTACTTAATATTTATACAAATGTTAGAGATTATTATGAAAAAACATTTAATAAAGAAATTATAATCGAAGATGCTCATCTTCCCTTAAAAGAGGAAAAATTGCTTATATACTCCACATCTAAAGTAAATCCTCTTAATGCAAAAATCATTTCTGATCTAAAGGATATTCCCGAAGAATATTATGAGAATATTATTAACCTTATTAATGGTTTTAAATTTGGTACTCTTCCAAATGGAAGTATAAAAATGCTTAAAAATAATGAAAATTTAAAAGATGTATTTGAAATAAAAGGTTATCAAACTAGAATATTATTTAAACAAATTAAAGATAATATCTATTGTATACTTGGAATGTTTAATAAAAAAAGTGATAATGATGTAAAATCTTATAAAACAATTGGAAAAAGAGATATTCCTAAAAACATAGAGCTTTCTATCGAAATTGCTCCCGAGATAGAAACCGAATTATTTAATAAATTAAATCAAAATAAAAGAACAAGTACAATATAAAAAAGATGGAAAATTAATCGTCCATCTTTTTTAGAATATTACTTTTCAATATCGTTAGCCATATTTGCTATATTGATATTAAAACCTTTTAAATGTACTAAGTAATACCTGTGTACATATTATTATTATATACAAGTGCTACCAATTTATTATGGTAGTTTTTGGTAATTATCATTTTCTCTTTGATAATTAAGTGCCATTCCAATAGCAAAAACATATGCAAGAAAATAAAACCAAATCATTAAAATACAGATATTAGCAAGTCCTCCATAAAAGGATGTATAAGAGGCATAATTTTGAATATAACAAGAATAAATTTCTGTAACAATTGTCCAAAGTATTGTTGTAAAAAGTGCTCCATAATTTGTATTATGTGATTTAATTTTTTTATCCGGAGCTAGTGTATAAATTATTTTTATTACGAAAAATAGTAATACTATCATAATTGGGCTTCGTAAATATTCAAATACTTTTATAACTATGTTAGTTGTACCTGGATTTAAATTTACTTTTGTTATTAAATTTACCACTACACTACCAAATACAGGAACAAGTAATAAAAATATCAAAAGAAGTATTAAGATAATTGAAAGAACTATTGCCTTAAATCTTCGTTTAAACCAGCCTTTATTTTCTATATTATAAATTGTATTTGAACAAAGAATTACTGAATCCATACCATTACTTGATAAATAGTAACAAGTAAGTAATAGTATTGTTAATTTTAAACCTGTACTATCTGAACTTGTACTTAAAAGTAATCTTGCAACATCATTAGAAAATGCTTTTTCTAGAAAACTATAAATAAAATCCATTGAAAGATTAAGAACTGAGGCACCATAAGTAAGAAGTGTTAAAGTTGGAACAATAGCAAGTACCATAAAAAATGCTAGTTGTCCTGGAAGTAATTTCATATCACTTCTTCTTATGACCTTAATAAATCTTTTATAAAACCTTTTAATCCTTGTTTTCATTTACTTCCTTTTGCTTTTTTAATACTTTTGTTGCCTCATTTAAAGCATCCTCAATAGTTTTAATTTCATCAATCTTCATTGAATAACCAAATTCTGCACCATAATCATAAGGAAGATTTTTAAATTCTTTATTTAGTTTATGAATATAATTAGTTATTTGTTTTTGATTATAGCCTACAAGATAAACCACAAACTCATTACCATCTGTTCTAATTATATCGGAATTATCAAGCTGCGTTCTAATTAAAATATTTGCTGCTGCCTTAATTTGTTTATCTCCTTCTTCATAACCTTTTGTATCATTAATTTCCTGAAGTCTATTTAAATCTACAATAAGTATTGTCTGAGGATAAATTGTATTATTATTCCACACATTAATATTTTCAGATAAATAATTACGATTTTTAAGTAATGTTAGTTGATCTATAAATCTTAACTTATCATCTTTTTTTATCTTTTTAGCAATTGTTATTTTTCTAGTTTTTCTAATTACTAAATAAGCTACAATAAAAAATAATATTAGAAAATAAATAAAATATTTTGCAAGAAGTGATATAATAGCACCATTTTTTACTGTTTCACTATGGTTATTTATACCTTCATTTAAAATTTTATGACTATCTAAAACAGTAATATATTTATTAAGAAGTTTATATAATGCACCATTATCCTTAATTCTAAAGTTATAAACCTCTTTTAAACTACCACTTGTTCTAATTGTATAATTTCCAAGTCCATGAGTTTTATAATATTCATAAATATTACTATCAACCAAAATAATACAATCTTTATTATTAAGTTTAGTAAGTTCTTTTGCATTTTTATATGTTTTAATTTGAACACCGGAAACATTACTTAAATATGAATATAAAAGTGAATTATTTTGAACATATACTTCTTTACCAGTTAAAGCATTAATACTATTAATAACCACATCATTTTTAATATTGGCAATAACAACATAATTTACATCGACACCACTTGATGTTTTATTAAAACTATTTAAATTATAATAACCAAAGTAAGCATCTATTTCATTATTAGTAACGGCTTTATTAAACTTAGCAAAATTACTATACTTTTTAAAAGTAAAATCTGTACCGGAAAATGTCATAAATCTTTGTAAGTAAACAGCCACTATTCCACCATAGTTACCTCCAGAGATAACTTCATATGGAGAGTTATTTACATAACCATATTTATAACTAATAGAGCGCATTTTTTCTATTTCATATTCAGTTAATCCAAGTTTATTTGAAATTAAACTAAATAGATTTTCATCATAACTTTCCTCGAAATTTTCTTTCCAAGTGTCATAATATTTTTTAAGTATTGAACTTAAAATATCATCATTTGTAGTAAGTACATAATAAATATTTATATCACTAAAATGATAAATTATTTCTTTATTATTATTAAAAATATTATTTAAATATAAATGTAAAGGTACAATTGCATATTTATTTTCATTCATCGAAGTAAATAAACTATCAATATCTTCATAGGTTTTATAATTTAAACTATAGCTTGTTAAGTATTTTGATACATTAGATAAATCATTATTTAAAATAGCAATATTACTATTTGATATATCAGATAGATTTGTAATTATTTCACTATTATTTCCTATTAATACATAATGATCCTCATAAAAAACTTCATCATTATCAGTTAAAGATTGTTTTAAATTCAAAGAAACTGCACCATTTACAGAACCATAATTAAATGTAACTTTATTAATATTCAAATTATATTTTTCAGCAAAAGAATCAAGAAAATCATAAAATACTCCAGTACCATCACTACCAAATACTGATGAATTATTTAAAACATTTATACTAAGAAGTGTTTGCTTTTGACTATTTTCATCAATCCATTTTTTTTCATTTACTGTAAGAGTATTGGCCCTTAGGTACATAATAATTCCTACTACAGTGCCTATTATTATTAGACAAATAAAAGTGCATATAAGCACTATTTTTTTATTTTTCTTCATCTGTATCCTCTTCTATTGGAGTATTATTATTCCATGAAATATTTTCAGCGGCACTATTTTTTGATGCCATTATTGTAAAATTATCACTTTGAATTATAAATTGAACATCATAATATGAAAGTGTATCCTCATCGAAAAGACTCATAGAGTTTTCCACTAACTTTTTAGCATTATCCAAAGTAATATTTTCATCAAACTTTATTTCAACATAAATAATTCTACCTTTAATATTAAAATCTACACTTTTAACATTTTCACTTTCTAAAAATTTTTCTTTGTAACTAGACTTAAATTCACTAGATATTTGATGTTTCTCAATACCATCAAGTCTATTACCATACTCATTTGTATCTTTTGAATAAAAGAAAGTTAGAGCAACACTGCATATTGCAATAAAACATATAATAAGTATTATTACAAGAACAAAAACCACCCTATTATTCTTCCATAATTTTTTCATTTCTCACCTCAAATGCAATTTAATTATACTACATAATATGACATAAATCAATTTACAAATCTATACGAGTAAAATTTAAGTTCATTTTAATATCTTTAAAATATATTTTTTTACCAGTTTCACTATTTAAAACATAAAGTGGTTTTTCATTTTCATCCTTTATTACAGAGTATTTTTTATACTTTTCATCTCTATTTAAAACGCTGCATACAAGTGTTAAAACATATTCTTCGTCTTTTGATGTAACGCAGTATACTTTTGATGCATATTCAAAATCCGCAAGTGTACCTGATATATTTAAATTAATTTCAACCATTTCTAATCTCTCCTTTCTTTTTTACATTTACAGTTTGACAGTTGGTAAACGTATATGATAAAATGATCTTATGGAAGCGATCCCACTGCTTGTGCAGAGGGTGTCGCTTCTTTTTTATTTGACAGTCAGTAAACGCATATGATAGAATAAGTTTATGGAAGCGATCCCACTGCTGTATGCAGAGGGTGTCGCTTCTTTTTTATTTGACAGTCAGTAAACGCATATGATAGAATGAATTTATGGAAGCGGTCCCACTGCTTGTGCAGAGGGTATCGCTTCTTTTTTTATTTGACAGACAGTAAACACATATGATAGAATGAATTTATGGAAGCGGTCCCACTGCTGTATGCAGAGGGTATCGCTTCTTTTTTATGTCTTAATGCACTATTTTCTTTTATAGATACCTAGTAAATCATTATCTCTTTTGACAATTATATAATTTAAATCTTGTTTATAGTTAAAAGCATTTTCTAAATTAGCATTAATTAACTCATCAGTCATATTATTATTATTATTTGTAACATCCATTATAAATGATTTTGCTTGTTTAATAACATTGTGACCAAATGAATATTTACTAGCTCCCCTTTTTATTTCTTTTAAATCTAAAGGTTCAGATAAGAAATTATAATCTGCACTAATTATATTTCGCTCTTCTCCAATTTCAAATCTTAACTCAACTTTACCTCCAATAGTTTTAATTAACCAAAATGCTACATTTATTTCGTTATTTCTAAAATTAAACTTATTTTGATTATTAAGTTTATAAGTTTTTCCATTAACAATAATTTCTTTAGCAAATGATATATTATGATTATTGGGAACTGTAAATAATAGAAAATTTTCTGTAACATCTTTATAAATATTAGAACCTTTTGAAAGATGTCTTAATTTAGATTTAAAATAATATTTCATATTTTCATTTCTTATATTGTATAAATTATTTTGCATATTTTTTTTACTTTTTTTGAAATAAATTAATCTAGCACTTAAAATTAATTTTATGTCATAATATTTCTCCTTTCTTTTTACTTTACGCTTATTTTACTTTTTTAAAATTTTACTATGTCATTTTAAATTTCTCCTTTCACTATACTTATTACCGGAAAATTTCTGATTTCCTCCTTTTTTGTTTAAATTTCCTAAAAAAAGTTAAAATTTTACACTTTTTTGACACTTTTCATCAAAATATTTAACACTTATTTTACATATAATTTTATGTAAAGTGATTTACATTTAAACATTAAAAAATAACTAGATTCTTTTCTAGTTATTTTAAAATATAATTTATAAATATTGGGCCTAATATCAAAAGCATCATAAGTGGTAGAAATAAAAGTACTGATACTATAGATATTTTCATAGGCATTTTATTAATACTTTCTTTAATATCAAGGATTCTTTTATCAGTTAAGTAGTTTATTTGATTAGTTAAAGCTCCTTCGATACTATTACCAAATTCATTTGCTTCGATAATATTTAATATTACATTACAAACACTTTTCGAAGGTATTCTTTTCATTAAATCCCTTAAGCCCTCGGTTAAAGATTTTCCATAACCTACTTCATCAAGCATTCTTTTAAACTCAGTACTTAAATCACTATCAATACTTTTAGAGGTAATACTTATACATAATTTTAAATTTCTTTCACTTTGAATAGTTAAATTCAATACCTCAAAAAAGAATATTGCATCGCTTTCTAGTTTTCTTGCTCTTTTTTTAATTTTGACATCAATACAAATATATTCAAAAAATATATAGAATAAAAATGTTAGTATTGGAGCAATAAAATATCCTGAATTAAAATAGTATATTGAAACTATAAATATAAGTAAAGATAAGATAATTCTAACTGTTAGAAATTCATTAATATTAATTTTCTTATCATAGGATAAATAATTAAATTTACTTTCTAAGGCTTTAATCGAAGATGTTGAATATATATTTTTATAAAAATCATTTACTTTCATACTTTCTCCACCTTCGTTATTTTCTTAATTGTTATAATATAAATTACATATATAAGTAGAATAAAGAAATCAATTATAATACCTATTTTTGTAGTTATTAATACTTTAAAATAATCTTTATTAAGCATAGTAATAACAATTATAAATACAAATGGTATAACGACCAAAATACGATAAAGCATTTTACTTGAACTTGTTAAAGAATTAAGTTCATTTTTTATTTTTAATTTATCATAAAAGTGTTTTTCAATCATATTAAATACTGAAACTATATTACCACCAGTTTTATTTAAAAGTGATAATGATGATGTAATATATTTAACTTCCTCAACCTTTACTCTATTATAAAATCTTTCAAATACTGTAAGAAGATCAAGTCCATAATCAATATCTTTAGAAATAATTTCAAATTCCTCTTTTATAGGACTTTCTGTAGAGGTTTTAACAATATTAATTGCTTGCCAAATATTTTTTCCACTTTTAAAGGCACTATTCATAATAACAATTGCTTGTAAAAGACCTGCTTCAATAGTATTTCTTTTCTTTTTATAAACTATTATTAAAATTATATCTATCATAAAAAAGCTTACAAATGAAAGTATTATAAAAAGTGATAAATCTGTTTTAACACCCTTTAAAATAGACATTATTACATAAAGAATATCAATAAATATCATATATAATATTTTAATAGAAACATAATCAATTGAACTTAAATTATTACTTTTATTATAAATTAAATATTTTGAAAGCCTAACAGAATATTTTTTAAGTATTACTGACTTACTATTTAATTTAGATATCTTTTTAATTATTTTTAAAAAGAATATCATTAATCTATCAACAAAACTTATAGTATTATTTTCACTTACATTAACTATAAATTTTTTTAATTTATTTTCTAGTTTTATAGAAAAATATAATCGCACAAAAAGAAATGCACATATTATAAATATTATGCATATACCAAGTATTACAATTATTTTTGGTAGCATTTCTTTCATACAAATCCTTTCTATTTAAATATTTTTCTTATATCCTTAAAACCATAACTTTCAAGTCTTTTTATACAGTTAGGTATTTTTTTACTTACTTTAAAACTTCCATTTACTTCACCAATATCTGTAATACCCTCTTGGTTAAATGTAAATATATCATTAAGCTCTATTTCATCACCATTAAAACCAACAATTTCAGATATTCCACTTACTTTTCTTTTACCATCAGAAAGTCTTTCAATATTTATAGTAATATTAATTGCATTATAAATATACTCTCTTACTGCTCTTACTGGTAAATCAATATTTGCCATTAAAACCATTGTTTCAAGTCTATGAAGTGCATCTAAATTACCATTTGCGTGTAGAGTTGTTAAACTTCCTTCATGACCTGTATTCATAGCTTGTAACATATCAAAGGCTTCTTTTCCTCTTACTTCACCAACAATAATTCTATCTGGTCTCATACGAAGTGAATTTCTTACTAAATCTCTAATTGTTACTTCTCCACTTTTTTCATAGTTTGTTGTTCTTGTTTCAAGTGTAATAACATGAGGTTGAGAAAGTCTTAGTTCTGCAGCATCTTCAATCGTTATAATTCTTTCTTTTTCTGGTATAAAACTACTTAAGATATTTAAAAGTGTTGTTTTACCACTTCCAGTTCCTCCGCATACTAAAATATTAAGTTTAGATTTAACACATGCTTCCAAAAATGTTGCCATATCTGGTGTAATAGTTCCAAGTCTTATTAGTTCATCTGCCGAAGAAATACTTGCTTTAAACTTTCTTATTGTAATAACTGGTCCTTTTGTTGCAAGTGGTGGAATAACAGCATTAATACGTGATCCATCTTTTAAACGAGAGTCTACCATTGGTGATGATGAATCAATAGTTCTTCCCATTGGCTCTATTAACTTTTGAATTGTTCTAATAATATGTTCATCATTAATAAAGGAAACACTTTCATCCTTAATTAAATTACCATCAAGTTCAATATATATTTCACTTGGAGAATTAACCATTATTTCAGTTATATTTTCATCCTTTAAAAGTTCTGTTAAAGGTCCATAACCATTTATTTCATTTTCAATTAAATTATATAAATAATTTCTTTCCATTGAGGTAAGTTCTATACCTACAACAGCTTTATCAATTTCCCTTGAGATAAATGAAGTTATATTGTCTTCATTTTTAAGATTTAAATCAATTATATTTTCTACAATTTTAGTTCTTAAACTATCAAGTAAATCTTTATTGGAAAATACATCATAGTCCACTATATTATTATTATTATTATTTTCAGTATCATCATATTTAAATACCTCTTTTAAACTACTCATTATTTTCCTCCATATCATTATAAATACTCATAAAAACTTTATTTGCTTTAGGATAAATTTTACTAAACTTTTTATCTAGTGTAATAATACTTCCATCAAATACAAGTGAATCATAATTTTTCATAAAGAATTTACTAGTTAAATTATAATCTACTCCAGTTCCAATCATTTTCTTAATATCATATAAACTATAATAATTTTTATAAGGGTTTGTACTTTCATTTAATAGTACTTTATAATTTGTTTTACCAGCAACTTTAAAGATATTAATCATACTACGCATATTTTTAATATTAAGTAAATCATTATTCATTATAAATAAAACATTATCTACATTATCAAGTAAATCAATATTTACATTAGAACAATCACTATTTGTATCAATTATTATATAATCATATGAATATATACTTTTTTCTAAAATAAATTTAATAAAAGCATCATTTATTTTAACTCCTTGTCTTGGATCACTAGAACTTGCTAAAAAAAGTATATTATCATTATATTTAGTTACATAATCACTTATATCAGTAAATTTATTATTACTATAATCACTATAAAGATCATATATATTTTTATTACTTTCTTTATTTAATAAAAGACCTATACTTCCAAAAGATAAATCAAAATCTATTATTAAAACTTTTTTCTCTTGCATAGCAAAAAAACCACTTAATAAAGTAGCAATACTGCTTTTACCAGTTCCACCTTTCGAAGAAAATAAACATATACTTTTACCCTTTTTTCCCATACTAGCCTCTTTGGTATTTTATTTTACCATTTTCCTTAACCCCTGTTATATTAATATCAATGTCATAAGAAGATTTATTAATTAATTTTCCAAGTAAACTAGGAATACTTGTTTTAAATGAAATATTATAGCCTAAAGAATTATCAATCTTTAAATCTTTAACATCAATATCATTATCTTTATACATATTTATTATATCAAATAAATTATCATTTGAATAGTTTTTTGCAATAATAGTTTTAGTAACTGAATATATTTTATGTTTATTATATGCTATATAACTTACCTCAATTAAATAAGAAAATAGTGTTATCATAATTGGTATACATATTATAAATAGCACTAATACTTGTCCTTTTTTATTCATAAACAATCCTTTTTACAGTAACATTATATTTATTACCAGTTACTACACTTACTACTGGACTATATATTTCTATATCTTTACTTACAACATATTCAGTCCCTTTATTAACTCTATTTTTAGTTACATTTACATCAGAGTAAGTAGTATCATCAAGTATAACATCTTCGAGTATACCCTCCAATTTACTTTTCTCACTATATATTCTTACGCAATCAAAAACGGCCAACATCATCATAATAAATATTGGTAATATAATTATAAATTCAATTAATGCTTGCCCTTTTTTATTCATAATTTCCTTTCAATTTTTTAAACTTTACAATTTCTTTGTTGAATTTTCAAAATCGGCAGTGCGGGGCGGATACTGACGCCACGCACATTACCTTAGTACTTACCTTACCCAACACGATATGCGTTATCCTTAGTTCCATCTCCTGTACCCACAATTTTTAGGACACTAGAATCTAGATAAAATGACGGACGAACCGCAAACTGGGAGTAGTCGACGCTGTTGCCGCCGGTGAGGTTAACATACCCTGACGAGACCAAATACGTAGCACTACTCGAAAGCGAAGAATAAGGGGAAAGTAACCACTCATTTTTATTTGATCCCCAACTTGTTGCTTGTGATGTAAATAACCAATCATTATTTTTACAATCTGCTGTATCATAATCATATACGGCTTTCTCTCTACATCCTGCTCTATTTGTTGTTGTTCCTCCTACTGTTCCATAACCATAATCACTTGGATACATTAAACCAACTTTTGCATATATACTACTTGGATTACCACTATATATTGCACTTGTATTTCTTTCCTCTGTATAAATACCTTCCGCTGTCAAAGTATTATAATTTGATGAACTTCCTCCACCTAAATGCCATTTTGCATTCGCTATAGCACTAGATAATTTACTATTTACATTAGAGGTGTCTAACAATGTAGTCAAATATGTTCCATTTAATTCTGTTTTTAATGATGATGTGTTCCAATTATTTGTTCCTGCAGAATTCCAATACTTACCACTTGTTCCACCATAGTTATTTGTATCTATTACTTTTAATAGTTTTTTTGAACCACTACTTGTTGTTCCATTCGAAGATGTATCTTCATCAAATAATCCTATTATTCTAAATAATAATGAAGATGAAGAACAAGCACCACTTGTTTTATTATCTAAGCATATATAATTATTTGGATCTTTTCCTTCATATCTTAAACCATTTTCAGAAAATATATTAGTATTATTTGCCGCAAAGACTGTATCAAAAGATTTTCCAGAAGAAGTATTCTCTGTAGAATTGTCTCCTACAACTGTGTAAACATCATTGTATGTTCCATCTCCAGTTAATTTAGCTTTAGAGGATAAACTTATAACTGGACGGGCACCATAACGAATATAATACACAGTATAACCATTATTAGCACCCGAAGGATATACACTATACTCAAACGCATCTCCACCGGAATAGAAAGACTCAGGCGTCCCCGACCAATAATGTTGGTTTGTATACAAGTAATATGAACTATTTGCAGATTCTTTTACTCCACCTGCCATTGCTATTTCATCCGCTGTTATAAGTCCTACTGGATATGTTAATGCACCATTTCCATTACTTGTATTTACTGTGAATTTATCACTTGCTGTTGGACAGATTAATATTGGTGTTCTATTACTATTAAAATCATCTAATCTTCCATATGCTCCATATTTATAATCTGTTTCCGTTGAATTCCAACTTGTTAATGTTGTATAATTTGTAGTTGAATATGTAACATTTGAAGTTGATGCTGTTCTATCATTGCAAAATATTTGATCTACCACTAAACTTTTTGTTTTCAAATCTGTTTCTAATGTTGTTGTTTTATACCAATTATCTATTGTTGTTTTTATTGCACTTGATGTACTATTTTTATTTCCATGTTGCTGTCCTAATTGATACATATATCCTACATATTCTGCTTTATCTGTACTACTATTAAATGCACTTGTACCTATTTGGGTACCTGTTCCGGTCATTACTACTTTAGTACTTTCTGTTGGTGCTGTTGTTCCTGTATATATCATTCTTATACTGCCATCACCATTTATTCTTATTATTCTCCAGTATATATCTTTTCCACTGCTATCTTTACCAAATTTTACCCAGTTATTATCCACTGCGCCTCTGAAATAATAAGAAGTACCTAAATCATCTTGTGCTTTAAACAAACCTTCATTTGTTGTTGCAACTTTACTAAAATCAGGCGTTTCACTATTAACTTCTAAAACTGCACTACCTAATTTAACAGTTTCTTTCTTATAATCAAAATATAAATAACATTTATCAGAGCCTATAAAGTTAATTGATATTGTGCCTGATGAACTATTATAGTTTGTAACTTTACCATTATTTTCACAATGTGTTTTTTCTTCATTTAAAACATAATTACCTTTAGGTATATCTTTTGAATTTGATCGAACATAATCTGTAGCACCTTCTTCTTTAATCATAATAGCCATATCTTTTGAAATAGTATTATGTTTATTATATTTATTATCTTTTGATTTATAAATACTTGAAAGTGTTATAAGTGATATAACCAATACTAAAATAAATGATAAATATATAATTTTCTTTTTCATTGTTTCCCTCTATTCTATAAATAGAATACCACATTTAGAGGCAAAAAAAAAGTAATATTTTTTAGAAATTACTTATTATGATAATTTTTAGTTACAATTTATTAATTAATTTTTATACAAACATTTGTTATTGACATAAATTCTAACTGATGGTATCATTATTATAGGAAGCCAAAGTAAAGCGGGCGCTACCACTACTTACAATCAAGATTAGAAATAATTAAGAAAGGAGTTGGTGGTCAATGACATTAAAATTCAAAAATGACATACTTATAATTATTATCTTCATCTTATGCGTCATTATTGCAACTCTTGTTTTAAATTAAAACGCGCCTTAATCTATATTTGCTTAAAGATTAAAGCGACTATCACTAAACTGGTAGCGCTCGCATAGCAATTTACGAGTAAGCTTCCTTTTTTTATTTTATGTAAGTTTTTTTCTTACATACTTAATATAGCATATTTTTATTATATTTTCAATTAGTTTTAAGTTAATTTATTACTTTAGAAATTTCATTTATTACTTTCTTTTCAATTCTTGAGATATAACTTTGAGATATACCAAGCATATTAGCAACTTCTTTTTGAGTATATTCCTTTGTATTATTTAAACCATACCTAAGCATCATAATTTCTTTATCTCTTTTTGAAAGATTATTTATTTCATTTGCTAAAAACTCTCTATTCATTTTATCTTGGAACTGTCTATCAACAATATCTTCTTCGGTGCCTACTACATCAGAAAGTTTTAGTTCATTACCTTCAGCATCAAAATTTAATGTATCATCAAGTGAAACATCATTTTTACTTTTTTTATTTTTGCGAATATGCATAAGTATTTCATTAGAAATACACCTTGAGGCATAAGTAGCAAGTTTAATATTCTTATCTATTTTATATGTATTAATACCTTTGATTAAACCAATAGAGCCAATTGATACTAAATCTTCGATATCATAACCAGTTGTTTCATATTTTTTAGCAAGAAATACGACTAATCTTAAATTATGTTCAATAAGTTTATCTTTTGCATAATTATCTCCGGATTTAGCAAGAACTAAATATTTAAGTTCTTCCTCTTTAGAAAGTGGCGGTGGAAGTTTATCTGTGGCTCCCACGAAAAAAACTTCTTCATACTTTAAAAATAATATTAATAAAAGTCTTTTAAACATAACCATCCTCCTTTAAACTTTTATTTAATAAACACTCTACTCCATCACTAAATTTAATAGAGCTTTCACCAATTAAATAATTATATATTTTTTTATCATTTAAAGTTATATAACTAGGTTTAAAGCATTTCATAAGATGCGTTCCCTTAACAGTAATAACTGGTACATAAACTGGTGATCTAATATTATATATTTTTTCTAATCTATTATTTCCTACAATAATAATACTTTTTTTACTTATAGGGTCTTTTAAATTATTACCATTATCATAAAAAGATACTAAATTATACTCTATATTATCAAATACTATTTTAATTTTATAATAATCACTATATGTATTTTTTAATTTTTTATTACTTTTATAATATATAAAAAGTATTATTGGTCCAACTATTAAAAGCACAATATAATTTAAATTAAAGTTAGAATTATTTCCCTTTATTAAGTATAGAAAACCCGCAAGGATTATCGAAGTCATATAAAAATATATAATATTTGATATTGTATATTTTATTGATTTATAACCAAAAGCGACTATTACCATAATTATACTTATTAATATCTTTAATAAAAATAAAATTATATTATTAATTTTTAAAAATAATAAAAATATAGATAACACCCCTATTAAGGAAGATAAGATATAATAATAAATTTTTCTATTTCTTTTTAAAGTAAATGATACAGTAAGAAGTATTAAAAAATCATATATAAAATTAATTATACATACTAAATCAATATAAACTGTCATATCATCACCAACACTATTTTATAAAAAAAGAAATAAAAATTATGTCAAATAATGTCTAAAAGTTATTTTATATTTCATTTCGAAAAAAAGAAATATTTTTATAGTTTTCAAAATGACGATATATTTTGTAACAAGTAAAAAGAAATGACAACGTCATTTCCTTTTACCATTATTAAAATAAAAAGTGCTCCGCTTACAGTAATGTAAGTTGAACGTTTACTCTATTGGTAGCGCTCGCATAGCAATTACGAATAGCACCACTAATTGTAAGACATTTATCTTACAAATTAAATATAACAAATAATATAATGAATTTCAACCTTTTTCGAAGCAAAAAAATATAATTTTTACAAACATTTGTTATTGACATAAATTCTAACCAATGGTATCATTAATATATGAAGTAACCGTTAGGCGGGCGCTGCCACAACACTATTATTTTATTAGAAAGAGAGGTGGTCATATGAGACAATGCTACAGAGAAATTTTCTACTTTATGATAATATTTCTAATAGGTATTATATTGTTAATTCAAACTTTTGCTTTAATAATACTTATTATTAAATAAAAAAAGCGCCTATGTTACAGTAATGTAGCGTAAGCGCAACACAAACAAATTGGTAGCGCTCGTCAACCAAAAAACGATTGCTTCCTTTTTTTATTTTATGTAAGTTTTGTTCTTACATACCTAATATAGCATATTTTATTTAGTTAGTCAATTAGTCTTGACTTCTTAAAAATGGAGGAATTTCATAATCATTATCTAAAATCTCTGGTGTTTTTCTTTTAGGAAGTTGTCCATCAAATAATGTTTCATTACTAATTTCTTCGTCAAAACCTGTTGCAATTACAGTAACAATAACTTCATCTTGAAGATTTTCATTTTTAATTGCACCAAAGATAATATTAACATCATTATTTGCAGCCTCTCTAACAGTTTCAACTGCATCTTCAATTTCAAATAATGTAAGGTTATTACCACCTGTTACATTGACAATAGCATTTCTTGCTCCATCAATAGTTTCCTCAAGAAGAGAATTTGATACAGCTTGTTTTGCAGCCTCGATTGCTCTATTTTCCCCAGCAGCACAACCAATACCAATAATTGCTGTACCACTTTTTTCCATAACTGTTTTAACATCTGCAAAGTCAAGGTTGATAACTCCAGTAACAGCAATAAGGTCAGAAATTGATTGTACACCTCTATGAAGTACATTATCAACTTCTTTAAACGCATCATCAAATGAAGTAGTTTTATCTATAATATCTCTTAAACGATCATTAGGAATTACAATTAAAGTATCTACATGTTTTTTTAAATCATCAAGACCCAAAAGAGCATTTTCCATTCTTCTTTTACCTTCGAACTTAAATGGTTTTGTAACTATACCAACAGTAAGTGATCCAAGTTCTTGAGCAATCTCTGCAATAATTGGAGCAGCACCAGTACCAGTTCCGCCTCCCATACCACAAGCAACAAAAACCATATCAGCACCAGATAAAGCTTCCTCAAGTTCACTTTTACTCTCTAAAGCAGCAGCTCTACCAACTTCTGGATTTGCACCAGCACCTCTACCACCAGTAATATTTTTACCTATTTGAATTTTATTAGGACATAATGAAGCATTAAGTACTTGTAAATCTGTATTAACTACATAAAACTCTACACTTTGTACTCCTTCTTCAATCATTCGGTTAACGGCATTACAACCGCCTCCACCTACACCAACAACTTTTATTTTTGCTACTTGATCCATTACTAAATTTGACATCTACTTTCCTCCTTAATTATCAAAAAAATATCCATATATTTTGCCAAGAAGAGAATTTTCGGATATGTTTACTTTTTTTGAAGTTCCCCCAAGTTCTTCTTGCTGTTCTAAATCAAATATTGATATCTCAACATTTCTTAATTTTAATCTACTATTATAATATTTTATAGCACCTACTACATTTGAATATCTATTATCTCTAACTCCAAGTTCTTTAACAACTTCATAATTGGCTAAATCTTTAAAGTTATCTTGTATAAAATGTTCAAAATAAGGTAAGTTTGTAACTCCCCCTGTAATTATTATATAACTTATTTCTTTTTTTGTTAAGAGGTTAATTTGCTTTTTTATTAACCCAGCTAGTTCTTTTAACCTCGATATTGCTACATTGGTGGCTTCATACTCTGAAATTTTTCTATCATCACCATTAATATCTTTGATTACAATACTTTCACTAGGTCTTGCCATATGTATATCAGCACAAGTAAAATTTTCTTTTATATAATTTGCATCTTTTTTATTTGTTTTAAACACATAAGCAATATCTTTATCTATTGAGGAAGATGCTATATCAATTATTTCACTAGATGTAAGGATTCCTTTATTAATAATTGATACTGTTAAATTACTATAACCAATATTTACTACAGCACCAACACTTTTAGCATACTCCGGTCTTTTAAATTCATAATAATCATTTATTGGTTCAATACATATATCTAAAACTTTTATATTAAGTTTACTTAAAAATTTTATTATATTATCTGTATTTATTTTAGGTACAACTACCGCAACTACATTAACAGTTAATTTACCTGCAACACATTTAACTGGATTAGATACAACTTCATCATCATTTATAATAAATTTTGTTGGTAAAATTGTAACTAATTCTTTATTATCATCAATTTTTTTATAAATACTTTTTTGCATTGCTTTTGTAATATCATCATGAGTTATAACATTATCTTCATTTGTAATATTAACTGAAGCACTAGAAACAAAACATTCAAGATTATCAGTGGGTACACAAAGAAGTACACTTTTTATAGGAAGCCCTAACATATTTTCACATTTAGAAAAAACATCTTTAATTGCTATACTAGCACTTTCAGGATTCACTATATAACCTTTCTTTATTCCTTGAGAGGGACTTTCAGCACACGCTAAAATATTAACTTTATTTTTAGTTATTTCTCCGACAACAAGTTTAATACTAAACGAACCAATATCTAAACATGCTATTATCTTTCTCATACCCTCACCTATTTTTTCTAGTCTTATTATACCTTAACTATTAATTTCTTTCAAGAAATTTTCATATTAAATTAATAAAATCAATTTTTTCTTTAGTATTAAAAGCATTTTATAACTAATCTCACTGAAAGATTTTTCGTTATTTGATAAAATTTTTCACTAGAAAGAAGCCCATATTTTCATATAATCTATATAAGTTAAAAAAACAAAGTGAAAGATTTTGCTAAAGTCAATAAAATCTTTCACTAAAAAAAATAGTAGTTTTTCTATATATTTTAGATAATAAAAAAAGAAAGTGAAAAATTTTTCATGTTTAAGTAAAATTTTTCACTTTATATTAATCATTATCTAAAAAGAAATGAACCATTTTTTCATAATTATCTTGACTATTTAAACAAGTATCAATTAAATAACCTTTTTTATTATTATTTTGGTATTCTTTTATTCCTCTTATATAAAACTCTTTATTTCTATCTTCTATATAAAAAGGCATTATATTATTACAAAGGCATTCTTTAAATATAATCATTCTTCCCACTCTTCCGTTGCCATCTTGAAAAGGATGAATTTTTTCAAATCGAACGTGAAACTCTATTATATCTTCAAAAGTTTTTGCTTTTATATCATTGTACCAATTTAATAACTTTTTCATATCATTTGCCACATTTTCAGGTGAAGATGTTGTAATATTCCCTACGAAATTCTTTTTCTTTTTATATTCTCCTACATTAAACCATTTACTTTCTTCATCAGTTAATGTACCATTTTTTAATATAAAATGATACTTCTTAATCATATTTTCAGTTAGTGAATCATCGACAGTATCAAGCATATATTTAAACAAAGTAAAATGATTTTTAGTTTCTGTAGCATCTTTTAAAACAATGACCTTATCATTTGACGTTAAGATGGTTCCTGTATCATATATACTTGCTGTTTCATCTGATGTAATTGTTGAACCTTCAATAAAATTGGAATTATATGCAAAATCGATTTGTGTTTTATGATATAAATTTCCAAGTAAATTCAATTTTTTTTGCAGGGTTAATGCTTTTTTAATTTCGATTATCTCCATAAAATTTCTTTCTTATTTATGTATATATTATACTATAATAAGGCTTTAAAGTCATTATTATTTAAACTATTTGACTTGTATTATTAACCCAATATCTATATATATTTTCTTTTGACTTTTTTCATCAAAATATAATTTTTTTCAAATCATTAACGAGTTCATAATAAGAATTTTTATATTTTTCATTTGGTTTGAATAGTTTCATTATACCTTCATTTTTTATATTTATTTTAAAGTATTCTTTGTCATTAATTCTTCAAGTTCATTTAATAGATTTTCAAAATACTTTTTATCATTTTCAGTTAAAATATCTTCATAAAGAAATGTAGTTACTTTATTATGTGTTTTTTGATATTTTATTCCATTAGGAAATGTTTTAACTTTTTTATTTTTAAATTGGTTCAAATATTTAATAATATCATTTTTTAAATTAATCAAACTATCTAAATCTAAATCTTTATAAGTATCACTTAATTTATTTGCTGATACTTTTTTATTATTTCTAAAATATTTCATTATTTCTAAATTAGTTAATTCATTTTCTTGATATTTCATAATGTACTCTGCTCTTTTTATAGCATCTTTGTAACTTTCAAATTCTTTTTTTATTTCTATTGTTAATTTTTGATTTAATAAATGAGAGTTATTGTACCAAAGTATTGTTTCTTTTAAACTATCATCAATATCAGTATTTTCAATTAGTCCTAGCATATTTTTCATTTTATGATTATTAAATAATCTATAATTTGTATTAAATAAATCGTTTTTATCATTATTTCGAGGTAATTTATAATGACAATCTTTATATGCTTTTTCACATTCTGTATAACTGATTATCTTTCTAACAAGCTTATTTCTATTAATACATTTACTATTTACAACATTTGTTACTTCACTTACATCTTTTTTATCATCCATATAATTTACTGAATTAACTACTGCTTTCCATAAAAAACTAACATCAATAAAATTATAAAATGGAATATCACTATCATAAGAAATATGTCCTTTATATACTTGTGAAATTTTTCTTTCTATAAAATTATTTTCTAAACCATAACCCAAAAGTAATGGTACCCTTAAAATTATTTTATTAAAACTATATTTTAAAAATAAATTTTCAATATTTATAAGGTTATTAATATAATTAACTTTAGATGCTCTAATTTTTTCTTTTTCACTGATTATTATATTTCTAGACGAGTTATAAACATCACAAGAGGAAATTAATATTACATTTACATTTTTTATGGTATTTATTCCATCAAATATCATTTTAAAATAAGAAATTAAATCAATATTAGTATCATTAGAAACAAGATAAGATGATAGTCTATCTTTATAGATATTAATATCGACAATAATATTTTGCGGTTTATGTTTTTTTAGAATATTACAAAATTTTTCTTCATCCAAAAGCTCTTTATAAACTATAATGTTATCTTTAAATTGTTCATTATTTTTAACAAAAGATTTTAAATTGTAATACTCTTTTGCATAATCACAAATAGTAACATCACTCTTATCATCACAATAATGATTAATTATATTACTTTTACCTAATACCAAATACTTTTTCACTAAAGCCTCCGCTTATAAATATTGTACCATTATTTCAAAATTATAAATAGATATAAATCACTTTATCAAATGTAAAATAAATCTAATATAAATTCATTTGTTTTAAAATTGTTATTAGGTATATTTTTATATTTGTTTGGCATAATATGTAATATGCCTAGTGTCCCGTGTGGAACTAGGATTTTCTTATTTGTCCCCATCCATAAGGGAATCCCATAACTTTTTTTATTTCTTCTATACTTATAGATTCTAATTTACTAGCAATGCTATATATTCTACCATTCACTTTATTATAAAAGTGGTTGAAATCTTTTTCAGATAATAGTATTTTTAATACGATTGTTAGGGCAAATAAATCATTTTTACCTTGAATATATTGATTACCTTGAATTGGTATATTTAATAATTGGTGGTATTTTGTATCAGGTAAACTTATCTTTTTAAATGATGTAGAATCATACAATCTTTCATCGTGAGCGCATAAGTTTCTCCAAAATGCCAACATTTTAATGTAAATACATAAATCACTTTCATTAACATTAAAATGCTTTGCTATTTTAACTCTTAAAGGTTGTTGCATAAATTCGTAAAATTTTGAAATTGTTCCTAATGACAATGCATTTACAAGTACCCACAAGGGAACATAACCATGTTTCATAATATAGTGATTAATGTAATCTTTTTTCTCAATAGAATCCGCGATTTCCTTTTGAATAGAAGAAATTAAATATTGAATATTTTTAATTCTTTTTTCTACCGTTTCGTTTTTATTACTACTATTTTTCAGCGTATCAAAATTATCTATTTTCAAATAATTGTCGTGCCCATATTTTTCTGAAAAATAATATGCTACCAATGTTTTTAATCTGTTTTCAATTTTTAGAATATTCTCTAAATAAACAGTTCTCATAGATCTATCAAATTCAGATAAATAAAATAACTCTTCGTATTTTGTATTATTTTTAAAAATTTCATTACCAGAATCATCCAATGTTATAAATAATTTTTTATAACCATTAATTGTATTATAATAATTAGTTTCCAATAATTTCTCTTTTGCAAATTCTTCATTATCAAATACTAATCCTCTCATTTTTAATATTTCAATTTGCTCATTTATTGTTTTAAATTCTTTTACCATAGTTGACATCATCTCCAAAAAAATCTCTGGTCCACACGGGATCCAGAGCTCATCTACAAATCAATTATATACCCTCAAAAAATAAATTGCAAGATTTTTCAAACCAAAAGTATAAAATTCAAAAATTTTAAAAAGTCCAAGACAAAGATTCATTATTTCAAAATTATAAATAGATATAAATCACTTTATCAAAATGTCAAATAAATTTGATATTAATTTTTTAGAAAATATATTATTATATTTATATGGAGGAACACTATGAATTTTGGAAAGTATGTAAAAATTTTAAGAAAAAATAATTCTTTAACTCAAGAAGAATTTGCAAATAAACTTGGAGTATCTAGACAAACAGTTTCTAACTGGGAGCAAAATATAACTACTCCGAATCTAAATGATATAGAAAAAATATGTAAAGTATTTAATATTGAATTAAACTACTTTTGCAAAAAAGGAAAAAGTTCCAATAATCTTTTCAAAAAAGTATTAAAAATATATTTAATAATAAATGCTATTATAATTATACTTGCATTATTAGGATTATTAATCTTTAAAATGATTTATGAAAGAAATATTTTTTATGGTAGCAAAGGAGTAACGTGCTTTTATAACAATGAAAAATATGAATATTTTATTGAATATAATAAAAAAGGCAAAGTAAAAAATGTTACATCTTATTATTACACAGATAAAGATACATATGAAGATTGGTTTAATAATTTAAACAGGTATATTTATAACTATGAAAAAAGAAAATATGATTATGATAAACTAATAAATTATATTGAAGATGTATATAGCCTTTATAATGGAACTTGTAAAGATTAATCAACAATATAATATGGAAAATCATATTTAAAATTATTATTATAATTACCATAAACAAAAAGTTCTTTATTATTTTTCTTAACAAACTCTATTATTTTATCATTTAATAAAGGTCTTAAAATGCATATAAAATCATACTTAAAATGTTTTTCAGTAGTATTTAATACATAATTTAAAATACCAACTTTATAAGTTTTATTCTTAATATTTAATTTATCAATAACTGTATTATAAAATGACATAACATAAATATTTTTATCACTATATTTAATTAAAGTTTTAACTAAATCATCTATATCTATAAAAGGATCTTTTATTTCCAAAAGAATTATTTTATTTGTATTTAATTTAAGAACACTTTCTAAAGTATCACATATTATTTCATTTGAATTAAAACTTTTAAATAATTTTCCATCATAAAGCATATCGTGATAAATATAAAACTTTTTATCTTTTGTTTCTCTTACATCACATTCAAATCCATAATAATTTTCATTTATGGCATTAAAAAAAGAAAAAAGTGAGTTTTCTTTTGCAAACTTATGACTACCTCTGTGGGCAATTAATTTATATTCTCTCATACTTTTTTCTTATGAAATATTACATAAAATAATACCAAAATTGTTAAAAAACATATTACTGATATTATCGGAATTAAAAATTCCTTTGGTTTATCTTCGGTATTAACTACCGTTTTTACTTCACTAAACACCTGTGATGCTTTTTTTTCTTTATAAACTGTTAATGTATAAGTAGTAACTTTTTTATCATAGACCTCAATTAAAACATGATTTTCTCCGGATGTTAAATTACTATTACCATATACTGTTACTTTACAATTATCACAAGTATCATAATTAAATATTAATGTAAGTGCACTTGAATCTACATTTACATCATAATCAAATACTTCACTACTAAAGTCTGGAGTCATTTCTCCATTTAAAACTTCTAAGTTATAAAGCATTTCTCTCTCCTTTTTTAAATAAATTCTATTAATACTTCATTTTCTACATAAATATATTTTTTGTTAATACTAATACTTCCATTATTTAAAACAAGTTTTTTATTTCTTAATAATTTTTTTACTTTTTCATTTGCAAGTAAATCTACATTATATCTTTCTTTAAATTTTTCTATATTTATTCCTTTTATAAAACGAAATCCAAGTATTAAAGCATAGGTAATTTCATCATCTTTAGTTAGAATTTCTTTTTGAGAAATATAATTACCTTTTAGATATAAAGATAAATTTTTAGTATTTGTATATCTTAAGTTATCAATATAACCTGATGCACCAAGACCAAATCCATAATAATTATCATTAAGCCAGTAAGCACTATTATGTTTTGAATAAAAGCCCTCTTTTGCAAAGTTGCTTACTTCATAATGAATATAACCATTTTTCTTTAAAGCACCACAAATAACATCATACATTTTTTTATCAAGACTATCGCTAATTGGTAAAGTCCCATTTATACTTAAAACTGTATTAGGTTCAATCATAAGGGAATATGTGCTTATATGGTTAACATTTAAAGAAATAATTTTATCTAAATCACTTTTTAATGTTTTAATACTTTCATTAGGAATAGCATAAATTAAATCTACATTTATATTATTAAAATATTTTTTACATAAATCTATTTTAGATTTTGCTTCTTCATAAGAAACCTTTCTATTTAATAACTTTTGATTATTTTCATCAAAGCTTTCGATACCAATACTTAATCTATTTACTCTATTGTTTTTTAAAATTGATAATAATTTTTCATTAATATCTAAAATATTAGCTTCAAAAGTATATTCATATTCTTCATTTAATTTAAAAATTTTTAAAATAGAAAATAGTTTAGTAAGTTCTTTTTCATTTAAGGATGTTGGCGTTCCTCCACCTATATAAAGAGTATCTAATGTATCACCTTTATAGTTTTTTTTAATTTCAGTTTCTAATGAATTTAAATATTTATCTACAAATGCATCATTTTTTAGCATTTTACAAAATGCGCAGTAAAAGCAAATATTATTACAAAAAGGAATATGAATATAAGCACTTTTAATCATTTAAATAATTTTCCTTTTTATAACTACCTATAAACTTTCCTTCATTATCTTTAAAAGGAACATTTTGTTTTATAAAATTTTGTCCACCTTTAATTTTCGCATTATATAAATTTTCTTGTCTTTTTTTAGATATATCATTATAAGTTTTTTCATCCAAAACTTCTTTTGCTAAATCACTAGTAAGATATCTTCCTACACTCGAAGAACTTATACCAGTAATATTTGAAAGCTCTATATCTGAATAATTACTTTCTAAAAATAGTTTACTTAAAAATAATATTTTAACTTTCATTTCTTCTTCTTGTTTTTTACTTCTCATACTACTCCTCATCACTTAATAGTTTTAAGAAGGCTTCTTTTGGAACTTCAACAGAACCAATCATTTTCATTTTCTTTTTACCTTCTTTTTGTTTCTCTAATAGTTTTCTTTTTCTTGAAACATCTCCACCATAACATTTTGCAAGTACATTTTTCTTCATTGCACTAACATTTTCTCTAGCAATAACTTTTGAACCAATACTTGCTTGAATTGGTACCTCAAACATCTGTCTTGGAATTGTTTTACGAAGTTTAGTTACAATTTCTCTACCCTTATTATAGGCAAAATCTTCGTGAACAATAACAGACAAGGCATCAACAATATCTCCATTTAATAAAATGTCCATTTTAACAAGTTTACTTACTCTATAATCACTTACTTCATAATCAAATGAAGCATAACCTTTAGTATAACTTTTAAGTTTATCATAAAAATCATAAATAATTTCACCTAAAGGGATATAATAATGAATATTAACTCTTGTTTCATCGATATATTCAGTGGTATCGTAAATACCTCTTTTATTTTGACAAAGTGTCATAATAGGTCCAATAAACTCTGTTGGTGAAATAATATTTGTATAAATATAAGGCTCTTTAATATATGATATTTTAACCTTTTCTGGCATTTCATTTGGACTAGACACTTCAATTTCTTCGCCACTTGTAAGTCCTACTTTATAAACAACTGAGGGAGTTGTGGCAATAGTTTCAAGATTAAACTCTCTTTCTAATCTTTCTAAGATTATATCCATATGTAATAGTCCTAAAAATCCTGTTCTAAAGCCAAAGCCTAAAGCAACTGAATTTTCTGGAGTAAACTCTAAAGATGCATCATTAAGTTTTAATTTTTCTAAGGCCTCTTTTAAATCATCATATTTACTTGCCTCAATTGGAAATATACCAGAAAACACCATAGGTTTCATTGGCTTATATCCATGAAGAGGCTTTAACGCAGGATTATCCTCCAAAGTGATTGTATCACCCACTGCAACTTTTGTAATATCTTTAATTGCTGCAGCTACATAACCTACCATACCACTAGAAAGTTTTTCAAGAGCTTTATTAGTTATTTTATTAACTCCTACTTCAGTTACCTCAAAAGAGGAACCTTTTTGCATCATATAAATTTTATCTTTAACTTTGATAGAGCCCTCGGTAACTTTAACTAAAAGAACAACACCTTTATATGAATCAAAATGTGAATCAAATATTAATGCTTTTAAAGGAGCATCCTCTTTTATAACCGGAGGATTAATTCTTTCTATAACGGCATCAAGAATTTCTTTAACACCAATTCCTGTTTTAGCACTACAAAGAAGGATTTCTTCTTCCTTAAAACCTAAAGTTTTAACAAGTTCCTCTTTTACTTTAGGAACATTTGCATTTGGAAGATCAATTTTATTTATAACTGGAATTATCGTTAAATCATTTTCAAGAGCAAGATAAAGATTAGCAAGAGTTTGCGCTTCAATACCTTGAGAGGCATCAACTACCAAAATAGCTCCCTCACAAGCTGCTAAACTCCTTGAAACTTCATAAGAAAAATCTACATGACCTGGAGTATCTATTAAATTTAAAGTATACCCTTTATAATCAAGTGATACAGCATTAAGTTTAATTGTAATACCTCTTTCTTTTTCAAGTTCCATATTATCAAGTACTTGGGAAACATTTGACCTATTATCAAATGTATTTGTAAGTTCCAAAAAACGATCTGCTAAAGTAGATTTACCGTGGTCTATATGAGCAATAATCGAAAAATTTCTAATATTTGATTTCATTTAATCACCAAATATTATTATACAAGATGTTAAGAAATAAATAAAGTCTTTATAAAATCCCAAACGTTTTTTGCTTTAGAATTAACAACTAAACCAATTTTATTAGAAATATTATTCGCAGATTTAGTAAACACATTTGAGTAGTCAACTTCTTTAGGAAAATAATCTTTTGCATCCACATTTTTTCCTTCACTAATATCTTTTTCAAATTCCTTTAACTTTTTATTTGTTAAATAAGTTTTATCTTTAACACTTTTTTCATAATAACCTGTTTTACTTGCAATAAAAAGTGCTAGGAAAAGTAAAAATACTAAAATAAATAATGTTTTAAAAAAATTATGTTTTTTCATTACTATCCTCATTTATATATAAAGAAAGTATCCTAGCAAAAATTTCTAAAGTATTAGATACCTCTATAATATTATTATATTGACCTCCAACTTCAATTAGAATTAAATTTTTATCAAAATCTTCATTATAAATTCCATTTACACCTTTACCACTTTTTTTAGATACCCCTCTTGATAAACAAGGATTAATACTTTTTAGTTTTTCATTTAAATAATTTATCATTTTTTCATTTTCTCCATAACCTTCAAACTCCATTCCCAAAACAAATAATATTTTTGCATAACTTTTACCATCATATTTACAAGTGGTCATTTCATAAGTAGCCGAATCCCTATGTAAATCAATAAAATATTTTAAATCATTATTATTTTCTTTAGCCTTTTCAAGTAAATATCTACTTGCAATATAACTATCTTTATAAGTAAGTCCTTTATCACTTAACACTTTACTTACCTTTTCATTTTCAATAATACTTAAAATGCCAAAGTCATTTAAATAACTTTTAAGTATAAAACTAGCAAAATATACATCATAATCCAAATTATAACTATTTACTTTGTTATAAGCATACTTTTCAGTTTGATGAGTATTATAGATATAAACATTTGGTGCTCTTTCATTAAAAACTTTTATTTCATTTTTAATCATTTCTTTTTTTCGTTCCATTTTACCTAAATATGAATAAGTTAAATATTTAATTTTACTTTCACTTAATTTAAAATTATTTTTTATAAATATAACTATCAATAAACTTATTATTATTTCAAGTAAAAATATAATTATTTTTCTTTGAATCTTTTTCTTTTTTGAAACACTTTTAAATCTTTTCATAATTTCACCAACTATAATGTATCAAAAAAATAGTGAAAAAATTGTCGAAATTAATCTCTTTTTTCACTAATTAAATAACTTAATTTATATACTTTTAAATCTTTATAATTTAATGTTTTTAATATTTCTTTATAATACTCTACTTTTAAATCATCACTTATTAAAATAATATCTCCGGAGGTAATTTTGTCTTTAATATAAATATTATTATTACCTATTTCATAGGAAGGTTTAACAAGATAATAACCTTTTTTATAACAATCATCATTTTGGTATTTATTTATTATACATATTTTTTTATTTTTATTATATTTATTTAAAATATCATTAGTTTTATTAAAATTTTGTCCATCATTAATTTGTTCATTTAAAATATTTCCTTTAAAATTTTTATCATTTACTAAAAGGGTTATATCTAAATTCTTTGAATATGTTATAACACCCTTATTATTTGATACTAATAAACTAACCCCTTTTTTAAAAGGATTTGCTTTATTAATTATTAAATCTTTATTTTTTTCAAGACTAATACTAGGTATAATGCTTTTATAAATAAGTTTATTAGAAACAAAAGTATTATATTTTTTCATATTATAATAACTTTCTATTTCACTAACCTTTTTTCCTTCGATACCTGGAATAATATATTCATCAGAAACTATTGCATCAACACTTTTAATCTCATATTTATCTTTATTACTTTTTAATGTTTTCATAAGAGGACTTTTATTTATAATAAAATTTGATACTTTATCAGCATAATAGAAACTTCCTATTAAAAGGATTAAAATTAAAATAAAACTTACATATTTTTTCATTAATAAATAATATGAAAAAAACTGATTAAAATAACCAGTTTTTATATTTTGTTTTTAATTATCTTTATGCCCTCTTTAGGATCTGATAAAAGTCTTTCTTGCAAAATTTTATCCTTTCTAAGTTCATTGATAAACATCATTTCTTCGTTAGTTAAAGTTTCATAATGAATAGTTGGATCCTTTAGTTCAACAAACTTATCCGCCCCTAAAAGGTAATCACTGCTGACACCAAGGGCATACATAATTTCAATTAGTGTTTCAATTTTAGGATTACGTTTTTCATTTTCGTATAAACTAACTGCTGCTTTTGTAACACCAATCATATTACCTAATTGTTCTGCACTTAAGTTATGTGCTTTTCTTGCTTCTCTTAGCCTTTTTCCTATCAACATACTACTACTCCTTCTTGAACTTCTTAAATAAGATTTCTACTTTTTATGTAGACGATAGTTCCTACCGCTTATGTGATTATTTTGCACTTTATCACACACTTTACATAAAAAAGTATAATTCAAGATAAAATAATTTTGTCGAATGTTTACCATATGTAGATAAATATAAGGTTATTCGCTCTTTTTAGAACTTTTCTTAGGCTTTTCTTTATCTTTTACTTCATCATTTTCATCAAATGATTTTTCATCGACATGTTTTTTTCCTGAGGATAAAAAAGTTACTCTTTCCGCAATTACCTCAGTTGAATAATTTTTCTTTTTATCTTCGGTTTCGTAGACACTAGTTTGAAGTCTTCCTTTTATGCCAACAACATCGCCAACTTTACAAAATTCACTTGTTGCACCGGCAATACCATTCCATAGTACACATCTTATAAAATCAGTTTCATAAATACCATCAACATTTTTATAATTACGATTAACCGCTAGCAAGATTTTCGTAATATGTTTACCATTTTCAGTAACTGTTACTTCTGGATTTCCGGTAAGTCTTCCAACTAAAACAACGGTGTTCAAATTATTTACCTCCTTTCAAATGCATATTAACAAAAATAAATAAAAAATCCAAAAACCCAAAAAATTCACTTTTTGTTCCAAATTAACATTTTTGGAAGCATTTTTTTCAAAAAAAATTTTTATTTGCTTCCAAAATTATATTTTTAGATTAAATTATGAAAATTTAGTATTTTTTATACTTTACACAAATTTTACACTTTTTAATATAATAAAAAAGAAGTATCTCTACTCCTTAATTAATCTATTTAATTCAACTGCGTACTCCATTGGCAAACTCTTTTTAAAGTCAGACATAAATCCAAGGACATATAAATCTTTAGCAGCATCCTCACTAATACCTAGACCCATTAAATAATTTAATTTTTCTTCATTAATTTTAGATATTGTAGCTTCGTGTTCTAAAGTACTTTCATTATTTTCCACAATATTTTTAGGGTATGTATTTGAACTAGAAATATTATCAAGTATGATGTTATCACATTTTATTGTAGCAAAAGAACCAGTTGCATCTTTAGCAATTTTAACAGTTCCCCTGTAATCACTTGTACCACCAAAACCCGCAATTGATTTACTAATAATAGTACTTTTTGTATTCTTACCTAAATGAATCATCTTAGCACCAGCATCAAGATGTTGACCTTCTTTAGCATAAGCAATACTAATTGAACTTGCTTTTGAATTATCTCCCTTCAGTATACAAGAGGGGTATTTCATAGTTACACCACTTCCAATATTACCATCAACCCACTGCATGTAAGCACCCTCTTCGAGAATTGCCCTTTTGGTAACAAGATTATAAACATCTTTACTCCAATTTTGAATTGTTGAATATTTACAAGTACTATTTTTACCTACATATATTTCTACAACACCAGCGTGAAGTGATGTAGTACTATAATTTTTTGCAGTACATCCTTCGATATAATGAAGTGATGAATCATGATCCACAATAATAATTGTTCTTTCAAATTGTCCTAAATTTTTAGTATCAATACGAAAATAACTTTGAAGTGGTCTATCAACTTTAGTATAAGGTGGAATATATATAAAAGAACCACCTGACCATAAAGCACCATTTAAAGCAGTATATTTATTTTCATCATATTTTACTAAATTATTAAAATATTTTTCAAATAATTCTGGATATTTTTTTAAAGCTTCATCAGTGGATAAAAAGATAATTCCATCACTTTCCTCCATCTTATGATAAACAACTTCACTTTCATATTGATTAGAAACACCTTTTAAATATTTGTTTTCAGCCTCAATTACGCCTAAGTCATTAAAAGTATTTTTGACTTTTTTATCAACATTTTCCCAAGAACAACTTGGTGGAGCAAAAAGTCCTTTATGATAAACTAAATTATCAAAATCAATATTTATTTTAGGACCAAACGAAGGATTATCAAGTTCTAAAAACTTTTTATAAGAATTTAATCTAAAGTTTTTCATCCAAAGTGATTCACCCTTATTATTTGATAAATTTATTATAAAATTTTCATTTAACTTTTCCATTTTTTTCTCCCAAAAATATAATACAATAAAACATAATTAAAAACAATTGAAAAATATAAAAAAATTTGATACACTTTATTTAGTATAGGAGTATAAGGTATGGCTAAATATGATGATGCTTATTTTGAAAATCTAACTAAAAAAGCAAATGTTATTTATCGTTGTTTATATTTAAATGAAATTAATGATAATTTAAAAAATGCTATCATAAGTTATCTAGATGTCTATTTTGATGCATATAAAAAATATTCAAACCTAGAACAAAAAGATGATGATTTAACTAAAATATTTAATATTTTGGGAGGACCAGTAAACGAAATTGATAATCCTTATAACCTTTCATTAAATGATGGTAGACCACATCCGGCTATTGACCTTATAAAAGAAAGATTAGCAAGATTTTATGTTGAACTTAATAGCGTAAATAAAAATAGTCAAAATAATGGTAATAGTCAAAGTAAGGGATTTTCAAGAGATTTACTTCCTGCTTCTGCTATAAAGGGAATAAAATTATATAATGATGAAAGTGGTTTTGCAAAATCATTTATAATAATTATAGCCACAATTTTACTAGGTATTTTAATTGCTGGATTAACAATATATTTTAAATTAAAATAAAAGATTTAGGAATTTTCCCAAATCTTTTTATTTATAAGTAAGTTTCATTTCATTTAGACTTATTTCAACATAAGAGTCTTTACTATATATTTCTTTAGTTTTTGGATTAACTATATCTTGTGTAATATAACCTAAATTATATAGTTCATTTAAAGTAACAATCTTATTTTGACATTTTCCTTCATAATAACATCTAAAAGCATTTTCAGTTACTAATTTTTCATTTACTTCATTAAGTCTTTGCTGATTAATATTTATTACTTTATAAAATGTTGGTACAGCTATTATTAAAGTAATAGCAATAATTGTTACATATATTACAATCTTATTTGTATTCATAACCTTCTCCATAATAAGAAAGAATAAATTTATCACGATACTGTTCAAGAGTGCCAGCTTTAATATTTTCTCTAATTTCCTTCATTAAATTTTCTAAAAAATAAATATTATGAATTGATAAAAGTCTTGCTCCAAAAGTTTCATCAGCATTAATTAAATGTTTTATATAGGCTTTTGTATAACTTTGACAAGCATAACATTTACAGCCCTCTTCGACTGGCGTAAAATCTTCTTTATATTTACTATTTTTTAAATTAATCTTACCATTTTTTGTATAAGCGTGTCCGTGTCTTGCAAGTCTTGTTGGACTTACACAATCAAATAAATCTATTCCACGAAGTGAGTTTTCAATTAAATCTATTGGATCGCCTACTCCCATTAAATAACGTGCTTTTTCTTTGGGCAAATAATCAGTACTCATTTTAACCATTTTATACATAGTGGGCTTATCTTCACCCACACTTGTACCACCAATAGAATAACCATCAAAGTTCATTTCAGTTAATTTTTCAGCACAATATTTTCTTAAATCAGGGTACTCACCACCTTGAACTATACCAAAAAGTATTTGATTTTCACCTTTAAAAACATCTTTTCCTCTTTTTGCCCAGCGAAGTGTTCTTTCAACAGAATTTTTACAATAATCATATGTTGCTGGATAACCAATACATTCATCAAAACTCATTACAATATCACTACCAAGTTTTTCTTGAATACCAATTGATTTTTCTGGTGTTAAAAATAGTTTATCTCCATTTAAATGATTTTTAAAGCTTACCCCTTCTTCAGTAATATCTTTAGGTTTTGCAAGAGAAAAAACTTGAAATCCACCACTGTCTGTTAAAATAGGTCCATCATAATTCATAAATTTATGAAGTCCACCTGCTTTATGAACTATATCTTCACCTGGTCTTAACCACAAATGATAAGTATTTGCAAGAATTATTCCAGCACCAGTATCTTTAACCTCTTCGGGTGATAAAGTTTTAACTGTACCATTTGTTCCAACAGGCATAAACATTGGAGTTTCATAAGTCTTACCATTAAAAACTATTTCTCCAAGTCTAGCACCAGTTTTTTCATCAGTATATTTTAAATTATATTGTACTTTCATAGACTACCTCTTCCTTCGAAAATTATAACATACTTTTACTATTTTATAAACATTGCATCGCCAAATGAAAAGAAATGATAATTATTTTTAATTGCATGATTATAGGCATTTAAGATATTTTCTCTTGTTGAAAAGGCACTTACTAGCATTACAAGTGTACTTTTTGGTAAATGGAAATTAGTAATTAAACCATCAATTGCTAAAAATTTATAACCTGGGTAAATAAATATATTTGTATTTTCATCACACTCTACAAATTTATGATATTTATTCATAATTGACTCAAGTGTCCTTGTTGAGGTTGTACCAACAGCATAAATTTTTCTACCTTCTTCTTTAGCTTTATTAAGTTTATCAGCAACATCCTTAGTCATAATATATCTTTCACTATGCATATGATGTTTAGTAATATCTTCCTCGTTTACTGGTCTAAATGTACCAAGTCCAACATGAAGTGTAACATATAAAATTTCAACACCTTTTTCCTTCAATTCATTTAAAAGTTCTTTTGTAAAATGAAGTCCCGCAGTCGGAGCCGCCGCACTACCTAAATATTTTGCATAAACAGTTTGATATCTTGTTTGATCTTTTAAAGACTCATGAATATAAGGTGGAAGTGGCATTAAACCAATTTTTTCAATTTGCTCTATAAAAATTCCTTCATAAGAAAATTTAACTTTAACAATTCCCTCTTCATCCTTTTCTATAACCTCACATTTTAAAGTATCTGAAAAATTAATAATAGTTCCTACACTTAATCTTTTAAAAGGTCTTGAAAGGCATTCCCAAGTATCACTACCTAAATCCTTTAAAAGTAGTAGTTCTATATGAGCACCAGTTTCCTCTTTAATGCCAAATATTCTTGCAGGTAAAACCTTAGTATCATTTAATACTAAAACATCTCCTTTATGAAAATAAGAAGTAATATCCTTAAAAATTTTATCCTCTAAGGCACCATTTTTTCTATCCATAACTAATAGTTTTGACTCACTTCTATTTTCTATAGGAGTTTGAGCTATTAAATTTTCTGGTAAATTATAATCAAATTCATTAATATCCATTTTTTTCATCACCACTAAATATTATAAAGATATTTAATGAATTTGTCTATTAATTTAATTGTAAAAATGTTATAAATTAGGTATAATTATTATGGTGAAGCGTATGGCAAAGAGAAAAAAAAGTAAAGAAAGTAAAAGTTCACCTACATATAGTGTAGAACTTACAGGATTAATTTTAATACTTATAGGAATTATAGGTATGGGATTTGGTATAATTGGTAATTTTATAAAACAATTTATGATGTTTTTAGCCGGAGAATTTTGGTTTGTAATATTATTTGGTGTTTTAATACTAGGAATATCAATGTTATTTAAAAGAAAACTACCAAAGTTTTTTTCCTCAAGATTAATTGGTGTTTATATTTTATTTGCAATAATCTTAGTTTTAGGACATTTTGAACTATTAAAAAAGACTAATGGTTTTTCAGATTTAATGGATGTTACTTACAATAATTATATGACTAGAATTGGTACTATGGAAGAAAGTAGTTCTATTTTATCAAGTGGTTCTTCCTCAATTGTTATTGGTGGTGGCTTAATTGGTTCCTTACTTGCCGGAGGACTTAAAGCAGCATTTAGTTTAACTGGAACAAAAATCGTTTTAGTTGTATTAGGAATATTTTCATTTATCCTTATATTTAATATTACCTTATCAGATATTTTAAATAAGTTTGTAAGTTTATTTAAAAGGGATAACGATGATGATGAAAAAGAAAATGTTAAAAACAAAAAAGAATATATCATCGAAGGTGATGAACTTGTTGGTATCAAAAATGTTAAAGATAAAGATGAGCCAACAGAAAAAGAAAAAATTGTCATTACAAGTATAGATGATTTAAAAAATATTAATACACCAGAAAAAAATATAAAAGAAAGTTTTGATGTTAACCCTATTGAAAATGATGAAGGAGCCTCAAATCCAAGTGTATATAGACTACCAAAATTTGATTTACTTACACCTACTCCAAAAAATAAGAAAAATAGTGAGGAACCATTTATTAAAGAAAATCAAATTAAATTAGAAAAAGTATTAAATGATTTTGATATTAAAGGTAAAGTTGTTGAAATTCATATTGGACCTGCAGTTACTGAATATGAAATAATTGTCCCAAGTGGTACAAAAGTAAGTAGAATTGTAGGAATTAATAAAGAAATAGCTTTAGCAATGGCTGCAAAAGAAGTTCGTATACAAGCCCCTATTCCTGGTAAAAATACTATTGGTATTGAAATACCAAATCGTGAAATATCTTCAGTAGGTTTTAGAGAGGTACTCGAAGCAACTTGGCAAAATAATGGAGCAAATAAAATCCTTGTGGCACTTGGTAAAGATATTATGGGAACATCTATTCTTGCGGATCTATCTAAAATGCCGCATCTATTAGTCGCTGGTTCTACTGGTTCTGGTAAATCAGTATGTATTAATACCATTATTTGTTCAATATTAATGAGATATAAACCTGATGAAGTAAAACTTGTATTAGTGGACCCTAAAAAAGTTGAACTTACAAATTATAATGGAATACCTCATTTATTATGCCCTGTTGTATCAGACCCTAAAAAAGCCTCCGTTGTTTTACAAAAAGTAGTTGCAGAAATGGAAAAAAGATACGATATCTTTGCTGAAAAAGAAGTTAAAAATATTGCGGGTTATAATGATTTAATTGAAAAAGAAAAAAAGAAAAATCCTGATATAAATACTACAAGAATGCCATATATTGTAGTAATAATAGATGAACTTGCGGACCTTATGCTCGTAGCCTCTAAAGAAGTTCAAGACTCTATTATGAGAATTACACAAATGGCAAGAGCCGCAGGTATTCATTTAATCGTAGCTACTCAAAGACCTTCAACTGATATTATTACAGGTGTAATTAAAAATAATATTCCATCAAGAATTGCCTTCTCAGTATCTAGTGCAATTGACTCAAGAACAATCCTTGATGCTTCAGGTGCTGAAAGTCTTCTTGGTAAAGGTGATATGTTATATCTTCCAATGGGAGAAAGTCATACTACTCGTATTCAAGGATGCTTTATTTCCGATAATGAAATAAGTAAATTAATTGAATATTGTAAAGCCCAAACGCAAGTTAAATATAATGAAGAATTTACTAATCAAGAAAGTCCTCATACATCATCTTCAGGAAGCAGTAATTCTGATACTGATGGTGGTGATGATCCAATGTATAATGAAGTTGTCGAGTTTGCTATTGAAACTGGTAAAATCTCTGCATCACTTATACAACGAAGATTTAGATTTGGTTATAATAGAGCTGCAAGAATGATTGACCTTCTTGAATCAAGAGGTATAGTAGGACCACAAAATGGTTCTAAACCACGTGAAGTTCTTGTAAAGTTAGAAAAAAATGATAATGAATAATTTACTAAAAAAAGAAATTTTGCTACAATAAGGATGGTGATAATATGGCAAAAAAGAAAAGTAAAAAAAATAATATTAATTTTAAAAAACTATTTTATTTCATCATAGGTTTCCTTTTAATAATATTTCTAATATGGTATATAATTAGTTGGAAAAATGTTAAAAAAGAAGAAAAACTTATGAATAGTTATCTTATTACATCAAATACATTAAGTGTTGAAATTAAAGATTTAAGTGAAACAATTCAAGTTTTAAAGGAGTCACCATCTGAGTATTTTGTTTATATAAGTTATACAAATGATGAAAAAGTTTATAGTTTTGAAAAGAAATTAAAAAAATTAATTGATAACTATAATTTAAAAGATGAATTTTACTTTGTAAATGTAACTAATATAAAGGATGATGAAAACTTCTATAGTGAAATAAATAATACATTTAATACAAAATTAATTAATAATATTCCATGTATTTTACACTTTAAAAATAATGAACTTAAAAAAGTTATATATAATAAAGATTTAAATAAAACTTATACAAATTTTGAAAATCTTTTAAAGGAAAACGAGTTTGATAAAGAATAATGATAAATATAGTATTGTTTGAACCTGAAATACCACAAAATACTGGTAATATAATGAGAACTTGTGTTGCAACTGGTAGCACACTACATCTTATTAAACCCTTTGGTTTTATTTTAGATGATGTTCACATTAAAAGAAGTGGTGTAAATTATATTGATAAGTGTAAATACTTTGTTTATGAAAATATTGATGATTTTTATAATAAAAATAAAGGAACATTTTATTATTTAACAAGATATGGTCATAAAACTGGTGATGCCTTTGATTATTCAAATAAAAACGAAAATATCTATTTCATGTTTGGTAAAGAATCTACAGGAATACCACCAAAGTTATTAAAACTACATATTGATAAATGCATCCGAATTCCAATGACTGATAATGTTAGAGCTTTAAATCTTTCTAATACAGTTGCAATAATGACTTATGAAGCCTTAAGGCAACAAGGTTATCCTGGACTTCTTAGAGATGAACCTCATAAAAGTGATCATTTTATCGAAGAAAGTTAAAAAAGACATAGAACTTAATCTATGCCTTTTTCTTTTATAAATTTTTTTAAATCGGTTTCAGATTTATAACCAATAAATCCTGCTTCTTGTTTACCTGATTTACTAACTATAATAGTTGGTGTAAATCCATAATTATCAAGAAAATATCCATAAGTTTCAGTAACAGTTTCCCCTTCATCACTTTCATTTAATGTTTGAGTTGATTTCATACTAAGTTTTTTTATTAATTTTATCCATTCTGAAGATGTTCTATCTACTTTAGAAATATCTAAATATAAAGGTGTAAAGTTATATTCAATACTTGCATTTTTTAAATTAGGTAAGAACTTTTCACATAAAGGGCAAGTTTTTCTTCCTACATATATTACATGATAATTATCACTTTCAAATAGAGTTAAAACTTCTTTTACAGTAACCTCCCTCATAAAGGAAGTATCAAATTCATTACTTTTTTTTATTAATACATAACTTAAAATGAAGATAATTACTAAAAATGATATAGATATACCTAAAAATATTTTAGATAATTTATTCATATTAGATTTGTAATAACTCACTTTCTTTTATTTTGATTTCTTCATCAATTAATTTATTATATTTATCAATTAACTCTTGAAGATCTTCCATATAAAGTTTTTCTTCATCTTCAGGATATTTTGCTTTAGTAATCTCATCTTTAGCATCTTGTCTAATATTTCTAAGTGCTACTTTTCCTTCCTCACCTATTGCTTTTGCTTGTTTAACATATTCTTTTCTTCTATCCATAGTAAGCTCTGGAATAGTTAATATAACCATTTCTCCATTATTTGTTGGGTTAATACCTAAATTAGCCTCATTAATAGCTTTTTCAATGTCTTTAACCGCATTCTTATCAAATGGTTTAATAAGAAGTTGTCTTGCCTCAGGAACCATTATATTAGCAATACTTTGAATTGGTGTTGGAGTTCCATAATAAGAAACCATTATTCCATTTAAAAGTGCTGGATTAGCCCTTCCTGCTCTTATACTTCCTAATCTACTTTTAACGCTTTCTAAAGCATTTTTCATTTTGTTTTCAGTGTCCATATTTTTTCCTTTCTAACTTAAAACTATAATATCATTATAATCGCTTTTCTCAGCTTTGACAAGAATACTTATTACAAGTCTACCAAGTTTATCGACATAAAGATTATTTTTTGTATTATTACTAATAGTTTGCTCAACATCAATTTTATTTTCTTCGCTTAATAAATTCTTATCATTTAAGTAAGTTTTCACTTTTTCATTTATATCATCTTTATTAACACTAAACTTACTTAAAAGTTCATCATTATTATAAAGCTTTCCAGTTGTTTTATCAAATACATATACATCACTTCCAAGTGTAGTAATAATTGTTTTATAATCAAAACTATATTTATTTACCACTAAAGTGATATAATCTACATAATGAATAATTTCATATTTTGCAAATTTTGCACTTATTAAATGATTGTAATTTGCTTCTTCATTAGTTTCATCATAAACAGGTGATTTACTCATTTCCTCATTTTCTTTATTAACAATTGCGGCAACACCCTCTTTATCTTCGAAATTAATATTAATGTTTTTATATTCAATATCAAGTTCTCCTTCGACTACATTTACATCAGAATAATAAATATAATCTTTAGTTTTATCTAATCTAATATCAGTATCTTTTACTTCAGTAACTTTTTTATCTACTACATTTTTAAGTTTTTCACTTTTCTTCATTAAATAAAAGCCACCAAAGATAAATACTAATATTACAAAGATGAAGAAATATACTTTAATTTGATTTGTTTTCATTTTTCTTATAATCCTCCAACACACTCTTTAAGGTAATCTTTTTTAAGTTTGTTCTATAATTATCAAAATAATCATTAGCATTAGTTTCTCCATGAACAATTGCATCTTCATCATCAAAGTAAGTTATAATTCCATCATTTTTAACAAGCAGTGATGGTGCATATATATTTTTACTACCATCATCAAGTGATACAGCATAATCTTTTAAATAGTTGACAATACTTTGATAAGTTTCATTTTTAATCTTACGATCTTCGGTTAAATCATAATAATATATTTTTTCAATTCCAACATTTTTTGCAACTTCATTTAAAATATTTGCATAATTTCCCACAAAAGAATTATTTTTCATACCAAAAAGAATTAATATATTATCTTTTTTGATATAATCGAGCGTTTCAGCGGCATTTAAATACACAAAAACATTATCTTCATTTACCTCTTTATATTCATTTTTAAACTTATCACTATCACTAGTCTTTTTTGTGGTATTTTCAAGTGTACCAAAATAAATAAATAAAGCAATAAATATTACAAATAATATAATATAAATTATCATTTGAGTTTTACTCTTAAAAAATTTTTTTTTCTTCATTTTACATCACATAATAATTTTAACATTTTTTTATAAAAAAATCGAGCCTATTTTGACTCGATTATTAATTTAATGGCAGTTTTCTTTTCACCATCAATTTCTATATCAGAAAATGCTGGAATAGTTACCAAATTATCCCCCATTGGTGCTACGAACCCTCTTGCAATAGCAATTGCTTTAATTGCTTGATTTAGACTTGCTGCTCCAACAGTTTGAATTGTGGCACTCTTATTTTCTCTAAAAATATTTGCGATTGCCCCTGCAACCTTACTTGGATTTGATTTTGATCCTACTTTTAATATTTCCATATTTCCTCCGTAATACATAATATGAAAATATTTTTATTTTATTACTTTTGTTTTTCTATTAAATAATATGTAATTGGATCTATAGCCTCTAAAATACCATTTATAAAATAAAAGAATCCAAGTACTAAAATTTGTACACTTTTTTCATAATATAAATTAATTGTACAAAGAAGTCCAGATAAAATAAATAAAACTAAAGTTATTATTTTTAAAATATAGATTTCTTTATGTCTATCATGATAATAATCACATTTTTTTAATTTAACTAAACTCATCATTGTTATCCATACAAATAAAGTTAATGCTAAATTAAGTGGTATATTTGTATCAATAAGTCCAAGTAAAATTAATGTAATCATACTTACAATACATGTAAATAAACCTTCATAATCTTTGGCTTCATTAGTTAAAATAAATTTTAATAAATTCATAATTCCATAAAAAGAAAGTACACCCATAAAAATATATTTTACATTAACTATTTTTAGTAATGGGAAAAGTAAAATTATACTACCAAGTACAATAAGTATTATTGCAGTAATTAAATCAATTATTTGTTTTCTTTTCATTTAGTCCTCCGAATCTTCGATCAGTATGTAAAAATGTTTTTATAATATCATCAATTTCTTTAGTTTTTAAATCTGGAAATAAGGTATCTATAAAAAATATTTCTGCATAAGTCATTTGATATAACATAAAATTACTTAAACGATGTTCTCCCCCAGTACGAATTAAAATATCAATAGCGGGTAATTCATTATCTAAATATTTATAAAAATTATCTCTATTAATTTCATTTTTAGAAACTTTATTATTTACTAAATCTTCATGGTATCTTTCACTTGCTCTAATAATTTCTTCTTGAGCACCATAATTAAGGCATACATTAAGTATTGTTCCTTTATTATTTTGAGTTTCCTTTACAATGTTATTCATTGATGATATGACATCTTCTCTAAGACCTTCTTTAGAACCACTAAAAACTACTTTAATTCCTTTTTCTTTTAGTTTAGTAAATTTTTTATTAAACATTTCAATAAATAAATTCATAAGATAGTCTACTTCTTCTTTACTTCTTTTAAAATTATCCGTAGAAAAAGCATATACACTTAAAACATCAACACCAATTTTATTAATATGGGTTGCTATTTTTTCTAATGTATTAGCACCCTTTTTATGGCCAAAACTTCTTTTTAGTCCTCTTTGTTGGGCCCATCTGCCATTACCATCCATTATAATTGCAATATGTTTTAATTTATTTTCCATAATCCACATCCAAAAATATTATAACTAATTTTTAATTATAATACAAATATTTATTTTTTACATCTTGTTTGCTCATCCATAATATAAGCATCCATAATTTCATTTGTTTGTCCAGAAACTCTAAATTTAACTAAATCTCCGAATACTGGTAAGTTAAAATCAAAAAATACTGTTACTCTAAAAATAGTATTACAAGTTTCATAATTTGTCATAGCAAGAACACAATAATCATACCTTTTGTCATTCTGAGCTGTTTCTGGAGTTCCATCAATATCAAATCCATACATTTTATTAACTGTATCTCCATATTCTGAATCAATTTTCGGACAAAATCCTTTTCGGTTATAATTGTTATTTCTAAGGTATGTATTCATAACATTAATAGACCCATCAATATTCTTATGATGTATAGTTTTAGTAGTTAATCCCTCATATTTCTCTATTATTGATGTTAATTCATTTTTTTCTTTATAAGTTCTTGAATAGCTTAATGCCATAACTAAAAAACCTGCAAAAATAATTGTAAATGTTATAGCTATTAAAAATATCCATGTTGACCCAACTGACTCTCTCATATATCCACCTCTTATTATAATAAGTATAACATTTTTTATAGAATAAATCTATTACTTATGATAAAATAATATTGATGCCGGATTAGTTTAATGGCAAAACAGATGCATGGTAAGCATCAGCTACAAGTTCAATTCTTGTATTCGGCACCATTAATTTTGTCTTACTTTTAATATAAAAAAAATCGTTTCTCATATGTTCAAGAAACGATTTTTTATAAATTTTTACTTTTATTTTTGTAATATTCTTTTTTGTCCTTTTGTGGAAGACTTATCTAAACTATATAGTTCTGAATAAAGATACATTTTTCTAAATAATTTATTATCTTTGCTGCATCTATCTTCTATTCTTTCTTTTATTCCATCAGATAAAATCTCTTTAGGTATATTTACTATATAACCACAATGAGGACACATTTGATAATATCTATATAAACTATCATTAGGATCAACAAATATTTCATTTTCATTAATAGTAAAATATTCTCCACAAGGTTCAGTATTTTTTGGCCTTTGTAATCTAGTATCAGTTGACGCATGAATATACACTTCCTCTAAAGCACAAGCTATTTCTAAATTGCAAGGTAATTCATCATGATAAGTTAAATATACTTGTTGTTTTTCATTTTCAGTAAAAATTGATAAATTATCTTCATAATGAGGTGCAGTTACTATTGCGGTTATAAACAAATTATTTTTTACACCAACATCATTTTTATCTCTTAATGGCTTTCTTGGATTTTTATCAATTATAAATGAAAGTGAATCACAATCGTGTAAGTCTAAATTTCTTCCGCTTGTATATATTTTTCCATTATTTTTGTATCTTCCTATTCTATAATATTCATCAAGTACATTTAATTTATTTTTTTTATTATTTAAATCACCAGATTGTTCTTCAATATAATCACAAGTTTTACTTAATATTTTAAATATATCTATTGTATAAGGAAATGATCTTTTATCAGCATTTTCTTTTTCTAATAACGCTAGACCATAGCTTACTTGTTCTAAATATTCTTTATTATTTTTTTTACTTTGTAATAATTGATAAAGTTTACTTTCTTCCATAGGTATATCAGATAATAGAAATTCTTCGAATAATGAATTTATTCCATCTAATTTACTTATATTTAAATATATTAGTGGTTTATCTGCAAAAATAGTACCAAACTCTATTTGTTGCTCTTTTAATCTTTTTACAAGTTCTTCGCTAGTTTCTTCATACATATATGGAGCTAAAATTAAAAAAGCATTACCATATAAGTATTTATATCTTTTTACTAATTCCCCTTTTGCATTTTCTAAATTCATTACTAAACCCTCCAATTAATAATTACTATTATACTATATAAATTTTGTTATTCAAAGTTTTTTGTATTGAATCAGGAAAAATCATTTAAAAGTATGTTTTTAAATATTTAGCAAAATAAAAAACCCCATCATTGGGGAATTATTTGTTTTTCTGGTGGCTCCAGCGGGAATTGAACCAGCGACACAAGGATTTTCAGTCCTCTGCTCTACCGACTGAGCTATGAAGCCAAATGGCGGTTCCAACGGGATTTGAACCCGTGATCTCTTGCGTGACAGGCAAGCGTGATAGGCCGCTACACTATGGAACCATTGGTTGCGGGAGAAGGATTTGAACCTACGACCTTCGGGTTATGAGCCCGACGAGCTACCAGACTGCTACCATCCCGCGATATAAATTTTAAATTGGCGGAGGAAAAGGGATTCGAACCCCTGCGCCGGTCACCCGACCTCCTGGTTTTCAAGACCAGTCCCTTCAACCGGACTTGGGTATTCCTCCATTTCTTCAAGCGCAATTTGATTATAGCATAAACTATTTTCAAATGTCAATTAACTTTTGAAAAAAATTAATATATTTTATAACTTTTTACTATAAATACATAATTTCAGTAAAAAAACAGAGACATTTTCACATATTATTCATACAAAAAATAAATTTTTAGCAAAAAAGTATTGCACTTACTTAAAAAAAAAGTTATAATTAAGAAGTCTTATTAATTAAGACAGTGCCTGCCCGAGTGGCGGAATAGGTAGACGCACAGGACTTAGGGCCTCTTACTTAGTTGGAAGGCCTTGAGCACTATCGTGAGAAATCCGATAAGTGAATTTGCTCAAATTCGGGGAAACCTTACAGATAACGCTGATGGCAATCCCGAGCCAAGATTTACGGAGGTTGTTTGAATTCTAAATTTTCAAAAACTAATCTGAATAATATTGTTTCACAATCCAAAAGTAAACGAGAATGCCTAATTAAACTAGGTATGAAACCATATGGTGGTAATTATCGTATACTCGATAAATATGTTTCATTATATGGAATTGATACTAGTCATTTTTTGGGACAAGGTTGGAATGTAAATAATAGTCCATCAGATATTAAACCGATTGAGAAGTATTTGAACAACGAAATTCCAATTACAAGTTATAAATTAAAAAAGAGACTTTTAAAAGAAGGACTTAAAAAGCAGAAATGTGAAATTTGTAATCTTAGTGAATGGAATGATAGTATTATTCCGTTAGAGCTACATCATATCAATGGAAATAATAAAGATAATTCATTATCTAATTTGCAAATGTTATGTCCAAATTGTCATGCTTTAACTGATAATTATCGTAATCGTAAATAAGGTGTAGAGACTTTACGGGCAATACCTAAATTACTTTGTAATATGGTAAAGAGAAAGTCCAGACTACAAACAAATTGTTTGGTAACGAAAGTTATAGTGGTACGAAAATCCTGCGGGCATTAAAACCCGTGCCGGTTCAAGTCCGGCCTCGGGCACCATTTAAAAATTACTTCCTTATGGAAGTTTTTTTTATGTTATAAATAAAAAAAGAATAACCTACTTTTGATTATTCTCATTTATTTCGGATAGTTTTTCACTAATCCAAGTATTTAAATGATTTTTTAAAGGTAAAAATCCAAGTCTAGATTCCTTAACTTTACTTTTTGTATTTGATTTATAATTTATATTTTTTATAGATAATTTAAGCCTATTATTTTCCTCATCTACATCTAATATTTGTGTATAAATAATTTCACCAATTTGTAAAAAGTCATTAATATCTTTTACAAAACCATTTGATATTTCAGAAATATGAATAAGGCCACTATAAATACCATCAATATTTACAAAAGCTCCATACTTCTCTATTCCAGTTACTTGGCATTTAACGATACTACCCGTTCTGTATTCTGCCATAAACTATTCCTCACAAACAAAATTCTACCATATTTTCAAAAAAAATGCTATAATAATGTAGTGATTTATATGGAAGAAAAGATTTTAAATGTTATTGAAAAAGTTCGTCCCTATTTAAATATGGATGGCGGCGACATTGAATTTGTTAAATATGAAGATGGTTATATCTATATTAAACTTTATGGTGCTTGTGCAAATTGTTTATATCAAGATAATACAATTAATGAGAATCTTCTTACCTTTTTTAAGGAGGAAATTCCTGATATCAAAGGCATTATAAATGTTAATTTTTAAGCCACTCAATATTTTCTAAGGGAGCATATGTTGATATTAAAACATATGCTTTTTTTAAGAAATTTTCATAATCATTTGCCTTATTTATTATTTTTAATAGTTTTTCTGATGAGACGTCTTTATTAACAACTTTTTCATAGATATCAAAATAGTATGATGGAAAAAGTAGTCTTGCAAAAAGCATATTATATGAATATATTGTAAGTTTAGTACTTTTTAAATAAGACTCTAAATCAAGATAAGCATCACCATTATTAAAAAAAGTTGATTTTATATACTCCGTTATATCGCGAACCTCTAAATCGAATATAAATGAAAGTGGATTAAAATAATTTAAACTATAATTTGGACTAATAATCCTTTTTCTTGATAAAACTATTTTATCTAAAGATGACATACTATATTTTGAATTTACATTATTAACATAGTATATAGCATTTTCTGAAAGACCAATATAATAATCTATTGAATTATCAATTATTTTATCATACTGAATCTCATTTAATTGGCCTTCTATATAATCTACTTTTACACTCCATAAATAAGCCCAATTATTACGATAAAGATTACTTTTTATACCATTTAATGAAAGCTTCTTATTATAATTATTTATACTAAATATATCTATTATTTCATCTTTATTAAATACTTCGAGTAAAACATAATCAAGTCCATCAACCTTTGTTAAATAACTATTATTAATATTTAACTTAATATTATGAACATTTATACCTTTTTGTTTCAATTCATTTGAAACAAATAAAATATCTTCGAGATCCTCTTTAGTCCTAGAAAAATATACAAAATAAAAATCATGGTTATTTAAAATAAAATGATACTTATCATCCTCGATAAACAGTTTATCAATTACTAAATTATAATAATACTCTATTAAATCTTTCATATTATAATATATAAAAAAACTTTCAATTTTATGAAAGTTATTTATTTTCAAATCTTTTTACTAAAGCATCAAACATATTTTCACAAGATTTCATAAAAGTTTCTTTTAAATCTGCATAATTTATGTTTGAAATTGGTTGTGGATTTGGCATTTGATTATTTACATTTGGCATAGGATTATTCATTGAAGCCATCTCATTTGGCATTGCCATAGTATTTGTTTGACCTAACATATCACTATTTCCAATCATTTGTGGTGCTGGATTATTATTCATAACTGGAGTACCCATGTTTGGCATAACTGGAGCAGTATTTACAGTATTCATACCACCAAATGATATTGGTCCATCCATTACCGGAGGAGCTGGCGTTTCCATAACCTCTGGAGCCGGTTGAGCAGATGCTGGAGCTACTTCAGGTTGTGGTGCAGGCATTACCTCTGGTTCAGGTTTCGGAGGATTATAACTTCTTTTTAATACATCAAATGATGCAACAGGCAAAGTAAGTTGTGTAAAGAAATCATCTTGTGCACTTAAATTTTCTGGAACCTCTAAATACATAAGAGTTGAACCACTTATAATTGATTTTAAACTTTCTTTTACACTTGCCCATTCACTTTGATCAAAAATCTTTTCTAATCTATTTCCATTTAATTTACTTATACAAATAATTGGAAGTCCCATTGAACCATTCATTTCATTATCAAAAACAACATAGTTTGCACTTGTTCCTTGAAAACAAGTTACTAATGGTTTTTCAAAAACATTTCCACTTGTTAAATTTACCCTAATCTTACTCATCTATATCAATCCCTTCATATGATAATTAAATTATAACAAAATCATTAATTTTTTTCAATAACTTTTAAAATAAAATATCTACAACCATATGCACAATATTTTTTAATATAATTATCAACATTTTTTATATCATTAATTGGTTTAAAATTTTTATTTGATTTATCGTTAAAACCTTTTAAGCGAAGTTTTCCATAAGCCCAATCACCTACTATAAAATCAAAATTTTCAAAGTATTCAGTTATTGCCTCTTTTAAAACTTCTTCATCTATTGCATCTTTTTCATTTTTTATTACTTCGTATGTTTTATCATTAATTGTTATTTTCATTTATCCCCCTAAAAAACAAATATTGTTAATAAGAATATTACTAATCCTAGTGTTACCACTATAGAAAGTATTAATAAAATATCTACATAACCATTACCTGTGGAAAATGATGGTTTTGGATTATTAAAATCAAATACTGCCTTATCAAGTAAATAATCTTTATTAATTGCATTTTCATTAATATCAAAATAATTATATACCTTTTTATTTACTTCATCAAGCTGATCAGCATCCATTTTATTAATATCCTCTAAAGAATATTTTAAAATTTCATAAGCATCTATATTTAATTTTCTCTTTTCTCTTTCTTTCTTTTTATAAACATTTTCTTTAACTATTTTTTCAAAATAATTTTCTATTTCATTAACATCTTTTGCCATTAAAAAGTTATAAGATGTTATTAATGGATTAGGTGACTTTACTGTATATAATAAATCTTTAAAACTATCTATTTCACTTTCTTTTAAATCCATACTTTTTTTCTTAAGAGCAAACATATCTATAAGCATTTTTTGTATATTAATAAAGTCTTCAGAATTTTCTTTTTCATAAAAATGGTTAAAGGCTCTTTTAAATGTACAAATATTATTATATGAATATCCATACTTTTCTAAGTTATCATTTAAAGCTTGCTCATTATTTAAATAAAAAGGATTTAATATATCTAGTTCATCATAAATTAGTGTAAGAAGTCTTATTACAACAACTAAAAAGGTATTATATGTTACACCCTCAGGATGTGACTTACCCTTTAAATAATCATTAATTACACTAGTAAATGCTTCGCTAATAAACACACCATTTTTCATACTCTCACCTATTATTAAGTATAGCATATTTTTTTTTTAATTGGAAGTACTTACACTACTTTCTTTAAAGATATTTTTTCCATAAAATGTTGGTACTTTTCCATTAATAATTTTCGAAGAGATTAAGATTTCTGTTTTTAAAACACTTTCTTTTTTATTCATAGGAATAACAACTAAATACCCTATTTCAAGTTCAAAATACATTTCTACAAGAGCATTATTAACTCCAAAATCAGTAACTTTAGTTTTAATTTTACCTTTTACATTATCTATTATTTCATATTTAAATTTTATTTTTGGACCTAACGAAGAAATAATAATATTATCACTTGCTATAAAAAAAGGTACTGTTAAAATCTTACTTTTAGAATTATCTTTTTTTAAACTTTCAATATATTTATTTAACAATTTATAAGTTTTATCCATATTATAATCTAAATAAACTATTTCATTACTTTTATTTTTATCAATATATAAAATATCATTAACTTCTTCATTGGTTATAAAATTATTACTTTTAATAACTTTCTTATATATTTCATCCTTAACTAAAAAATCAATATAATCATTTAATTTAGGATTTAGTTTTTTACTATATAAACTAAAAATTATAATAAACAAAAAAAGACTTATTAAAAAGGTTATCAAAATATAATATTTTCTTTTAAGTCTTTCTTTTAATTTCATACTAAATTATATGTTATAAAAATGATTTTACTAAAATAACTATTCCTGCTACAAAAGCAAGTATTAATAAAACTATGATTATTTTTACAAATACTGATGATTTACTATCTTCAATATCAGAAAAGTCATCAAAATCTTCTTTCTTAAACTTTGTAGATTCTGTAAAAAATGACTTATCTAATGATGTTGTATTTTCTTTTACTTCATTACTATTAATTTCTTCGAAAACAGTTTCTTTTGTTTTTTCATTATCATCATGAATTCCTTCGATAACCTCAGTATTATCACTACCTTTTAAATCCTCGAGTAATGCAAGAGGATCACTTTCTTCACTCGCTTTTTTAATAGCTTTTTCATTTATTGAAATTGTATTAATTAAATTTGCAAGTTCTTCAGCTGTTTTATCACTTACTTTATGACTGCTTTCCTCTTTTTCTTCATTAAAGTCTAAACTATTTAATATATCAAATCCTGTATTACGAAGTTTTTTATTTCTTTCTTTTTCATAATCATCTTCTTTAACTTCTCTAGCTTTATCCAAAATTACATTAATATCATATTCTTTAGTTTCTTCGGCTTTAGTCTTAACAATTTCTTCATCTTCAATAGCAATACTTCTTCTTTTGGGAGCATCTTTATAATGAGTATCTAATATACTTTTAATTTTTTCTACATCAATACTACCCTTATTATCTCCAATTACGGCCTCATTACTTCTAACTTCATAATTATCAAGCTCTGTTTTACTAATTTCTTTATATAGTTCTTGATTTCTCGAAGCTCTACTTGGAATTTTTTGTCCATATTCATCCATACTAAAACACCTCTACTATTTAATGATACCATAATTTTTTAACTTATTAAAGTTAAATTATTACATTTTTAATAAATTTGTGTCTTCTTTACTATAAATCATCTGACTATTATAGTCTTCATTTTGTAAAAAATCTTTAAATGTATAACTTACTGGTAAAACTTCAATGCTTTCTAAATATTCTAATTTAATTAATTTACTTGGAATAGCATATTCTAAAACATAATCTTCTTTACTTGAATCATATTTAGAAACATATTTTCCAAGTCCTAAATATCCCTTAGTTACTTCATCAGGAATATTATATGTACATAAAAATCTTTTCAAAGGACTACTAAAATAAAATATATCATCTTTACTATCAAAAAAATGCATATAAAAAGTATTTTTCTTGTAATGATGAGAATTATTTTTACAAGTCTCATTAAATGTACTTCCAACATTACTAAATGATTTATTTTCTAAAAATTTATCTATTTCTAATCTATTTGCAATTCTATATACTTTCATAGTCTTTCCCCTTTTGACGAGGTTATATTTTATCATATTTTTAATATTTGTCAAATTTTTTACATATTTTTTCAAATACATGTTATAATGAAAAAGGAGGAATAAATGAAAAAAATAATTGTTGATGATGAAAAATGTATTGGTTGTGGTGCTTGCGTAGCTATTGATAGTGAGCATTTTGACTTTAATGAAGATGGCCTTTCTGAAGCTATTTCACAAGAAAATCTTGAAAGTGAAAACTTACAAAATGCTATTTCTTCTTGTCCTGTAAATGCAATCAAAATTACTGAAGAAGAAGAAAATAAATGTTCTTGTGAAGAATGTCACTGTCATGATTGTCATTGTGATGATGAAGGATGTCACTGCGAAGAATGTAACTAAAAAAATAACCCATGGGGTTATTTTTTAATTTCGATAAAGTTTTTTTACCTCTTTAATTGATAATGTTCTATATTCACCAGATTTTAAATTACCTAAATCTAAAAAATCATAGTGAGTTCTTGTAAGTTTGTCCACTAAAAGGCCAATGTTTTCAAATAATCTTTTTACTATATGGTTTCTACCTTCAATAATAGATATTGAAATAAATGTTGCATTTTTTTCTTTATCTATTTTTTTAACTTTAAAATCAATAATATCTACTTTTCTATCATCAATATAAATACCTTTTTTTAGTTTATCAATTTGCTCTTTTGTAATAATTCCAGCACATTTTGCTAAATATGTTTTAATTATTTTATTTTTAGGATGAGTTAACTTATTTGCAAGATCACCATCATTTGTAAGTATTAAAAGCCCTGTTGTATCATAATCAAGTCTTCCAACTGGATAAATTCTTTCATCAGTATCAATAAAATCAACAACAGTTTTTCTACCTTTTTCATCACTTACTGTAGAAACTACTCCTCTTGGTTTATTTAAAAGAAAATATACTTTATTATTTGTACCAACTATTTCTTTCCCATCAATAGAAATATTAGCATTTTCATCTATTCTATCTCCAATAGAGGCTTTTTTACCATCAACATACACTTTTCCTTGCATAATTAACTCTTCAGCTTTTCTTCTTGATGTATATCCCCTATTTGCTATTATTTTTTGAATTTTTTCCATAAATTTCTCACCACAAAAATTATATCATACATCAAAAGAAAATCCTAGTTAAAACAAATGCCATAATAAGTCCAACTAAATCTGCTATAAGACCTATTACTACAGTGTATCTACTTTTACTTATTTTTACACTACTATAATAAAGAGCAATTACATAAATTGTGGTATCAGTGCACCCCTGAAGTACACTTGCAAGTCTTCCTGGATATGTATCTGGCCCATATATTTCAAATATTTTAGTCATTATACTCATCGATGCTGTACCTGATATTGGTCTTAAAAAAGCCATAGGAAGTATTTCTGGAGGTAAATTTAAAATATTAGTAATAGGTCTTAATAAAAAAGGAAGTATATTACTATCTAAGAAAATATTTACTGCAAAAACCATTGCAAGGACTGCAGGGAAAATATTATAAACTATTTTCATTCCCTCTTTGGCACCCTCTAAAAAGGAAGAATACACATCAACTTTTTTGATATAACCATAAAAAACTACAAACAAAATAAATAAAGGAATAACTATAATAGAAAAAAGTTTCATTTTTGCTTCCTCCTTATAAAATAATCAATTAAAACCGCTGATAAACAACTGCAAGATGTTGATATTAATGCTGGTGCAATTATTTCTGTAGGATTTAAACTGTTATAAGCAAGTCTTATAGCAATTATTGTTGTAGGAATTATAGTAACTCCAGCAGTATTTAAAACTAAAAAAGTTATCATTGGTGTTGAAGCAGTATCTTTTTTATCATTTATCTTCTGAAGTTCACTCATTGCCTTTAATCCAAAAGGTGTTGCTGCACTACCAAGTCCTAACATATTTGCAGCAATATTAGATGCAATATAACCAAGTGAAGGATTATCTTTTGGAACAGATGGAAAAAGTTTAGACAAGATTGGTCTTAAAAACTTAGCAAACCTTGTAAGCATTCCAGCACTTTCCGCTATTTTCATTATTCCAGACCATAATACTATTGTTGGAAATAAACTTAATATCAGTTTTAAGGCTTTATCCGCATTAGTTAATATACTTTCATTAATTACATTTATATTCCCTGTTAAAAAACTATATAATATTCCTATAACAATTAAAAATGTCCATAATATTGAAATCATACTAAAGTTTATGATAAATAAAAAAAAATAGACTAATGTCTATTTTTAACCAATACGATATGCGTTATCCTTAGTTCCATCTCCTGTACCTACAATTTTTAGGATACTAGAATCTAGATAAAATGTTGGACGGACTGCAGCCTTGCTGCTACCAACGCCACTGCCACCATCGAGGTACACAAACCCTGATGAAAACAAACCAGCAGCATAATTTGAAACTGAAGAATAAGGAGAAAGAAACCATTCTCTATTATTTACAAAACTGCTTTGTGACTTATATAACCAATCATTATTTTTACAATCACTATATGATGAATTATCCCAATTATATAATTCTTTTTCTCTACATCTTGATTTATTTGTTGTACCCCCTACTGTTGCATATCCATAATCACTTGGATACATAAGTCCTACTTTAGCATATATACTTGCTGGATTACCACTATATATTGCACTTGTATTTCTTTCCTCTGTATAAATACCATCAGCCGTTATAGTTTGACAATTTGATGGACTTGCCCCTCCCAAATGCCATTTTGATGTAACTATTGCAGTATTTAATTTACTATTTACATTTGAGGTACCTAATAAAGTAGTCAAGTATGTTCCGTTTAATTCTGTTTTAAGTGATGCAGTACTCCAATTATTTGTTCCTGCTGAATTCCAATACTTACCATCTTTTCCTCCATAATTATTTGTATCTATTACTTTTAATAATTTTTTTGTACCACTACTTGAGGTTCCATCACTTGATGTATCTTCATCAAATAGGCCTATTATTCTAAATAATAATGAACTATCTGAACAACCACCACTTGTTTTATTATCTAAACATATATAATTATATGGATCTTCCCCTTCATATCTTAAACCATTTTCATCAAATATATCAGTATCATTTGCCACAAAGACTATATCAAAAGATTTTCCACTAGGTTCCTCTACGGCATCTCCAATCACAAAAGGATTTGTAAAAGATCCATCTCCAGAGGAAAAATAAGTTTTTGGTTTTAATGATACAGAAGGGCGCACAACCCTCGAATAGTCCACGTTGTAGTCCGTCAAGCCTCCCGAATTGGCCACCCAAACGTAGGCGATGTCGCGGTTGAAGCCGTAGGGAGAAGCAAGCCAAACCCACTGTCCATTATTAAAGTAATGACCATTTGCATTTGAATATCCCGATAAACTTAATTCTAGTACTGACAAAAGACCTATAGGATGCTTCAATTTTGCTTTTACATTACTCATGCTAAATCTATCTGTTTCATTTGCACATACTAAACTGTTATTACTTGTACTATAATTTTTGAATTGTAAATAAGAACCAGTACTCCCTCCATTTGGATCCCATCCATTCAGATTTAATATTCCTCTATCATTACAAAATACTGTATCTTCAAGTTTATCTTCATAACTTGCTAAATTATTTTCATACCAACTATCTATATATGCTTTTATTGTACTATCATTTTTATTTACATTATCTGCATATAACATTTCATTTAAGGCATCATCTACTGATTTTCCATTTGTTAAAGTTATATAATATGCAGATGAAGAGTTTGTATAATAAACATAATAAATTGATGTACACGTAGTACCAGTTGTCATACATGTATAATGATTATTATTTATTGTATTATATCCACTACTCCATGTTGCCACAGTTTTTGTATCAGTTAATGTATAAGTACCATTTGCATATGTAAATGAATTTCCAAATACTATATTTGATTGTGTGGACATTGATTTACTTGAATATGGATATACTGTATTATACATATATCCAACATATGCTGGAGAATTATAATCATCATTAAAGGCACTTTCTCCTATTTGTGAATCAGTTCCTGTGTTATTACAAGAGCCATCCTTTTGAACTCCATTATAAACTATCTTTACTCCACCAGTTTCTGTAGTTCTTACTATCTTCCAACAAAAACCTCCAAATAAAACATTATTATTTTGTACATTACCTTTATAATAATATACTGGATTTGCATAAGTATCTGCTCCTTCACCTGTATAAAGTGCTAAATAAGTTGTATCTGTTTTGGCTCTTTTTTTAATAGTCCCATATAAAGATGTATCTTCTTTATAATCAAAATATAAATAGCAGCTATCAGTACCTATAAATGAAAAACTAACCTTACCTAAAGAACTATCATAATCACCAATTTTACCATTATTTTTACAATAACTTTTATCTCTATTTAATACATAATCTCCTTTAGGTATATCTTTTGAATTCGATTTTGTATAATCAGTTGCTCCATCTTCTTTAATCATTATAGCTAAATTATTTTGTTTTCTTTTTTTAGTTTTAATTACTTTATCATTACTTTTATAAGTTAAACATAATGTAATAGTTCCTAAAATAATTAATGCAAACAGTCCTATTTTTATTTTTTTATTCATATATACTCCAATTCTACATAAATAGGTCTATAAGTTTTCCTAAATTATATAGATATAGGAAAAATCGATGCCCATTTTATGGGAAATGGTACTAGATTTTTTTTTAAATTAATGGTATTATTTAATAGTAAGATACGTAAAGATGAGGATAAGTTTTCTCAAATCTATATAATATAAGAAAAAACGAACAAGGTAAATACTGGGATTATAAGGTATTTACTGTTTATTTATATCATAAAAAAGCTGTAGAAAATATGCTAAATAACAAAATAAAAAGAGGATATAAAGACCTAGACACAATAGTTCACACAGATCAAGGTATTATTTATTCCTCAATGTCATTTAACAATATATTTAATTCATATAACATAACTAGATCTATGTCTAGAGCTGGTACACCAACAGATAATCCAGTTATTGAATCCAAAAATGGATGGTTAAAGAAAGAAATGTATATTGATTTTGACGTAAATAATTATAACACAGTTCAAGAATTTATTGATGATATTATTTGGGATAATAATAATTATAGACCCAGTTATGCTTTAAATTATAAAAATCCAATTGAATATAGAACTCAATTGGGCTTTCAATAATACTTTTTTAGTGTCTACTTTTTATTGACAACTTCAAAATTTATCTTACATTATTTATTAATATTTTTCATTGTGGGAAATAAGATTACATCTCTAATTGAATCTTGTTCTGTAAATAACATTACAAGTCTATCAATACCATAACCAATTCCACCAGCTGGAGGCATACCATATTCTAGAGCTTCGATAAAGTCCATATCAATATCATTTGCTTCATCATTACCAAGATCTCTTTCTTTTAATTGTTCTTCGAATCTATCTAGTTGAGTAATTGGATCATTTAACTCTGTATAAGCATTAGCAAATTCTTTACCACCAATAAATAATTCAAATCTTTCTACAAATCTTGGATCAGTTGGATTTGCTTTTGTAAGAGGGCTTATCTCTACTGGATGACCATATAGGAATGTTGGTTGGATTAAAGTTTCCTCAACATATTTTTCAAAGAATAAATTTATAATATGTCCTACTGTATGTTCATGCTCTTGAACTTCAATTTGATGCTCACTAGCAAGCTTTAAAGCATCTTCAACTGTCATTTCTTTAGAAAAATCAATACCAGTTACCTCTTTAATAGAGTCAACCATACTTATTCTTTTCCATGGTCCAGTTAAATTAATATCATAACCACACCAATTATATTCCATTTTACCAATAACTTTTGTAGCAATTTCTTGATACATTTTTTCAGTCATATCCATCATACCCTCAAGGTCAGAATATGCAAGGTAAGCTTCCATTAAAGTAAACTCTGGATTATGTTTAGGATCCATACCTTCATTTCTAAAAGTTCTACCTATTTCATAAACAGCTTCCATACCACCAACAAGTAATCTTTTAAGAGGAAGTTCTAAGGCTATTCTTAAATACATATCAATATCTTGTGTATTATGATGTGTTATAAATGGTCTTGCACTAGCTCCTGTAAGAAGTGTTTGAAGTACAGGTGTTTCTACCTCAGTAAAACCAAGGTTATCCATAAAGTTTTGAATACATCTAATAATTTTAGGTCTAGTATAGGCAACTTTTCTTGATTCTTCATTCATAATAAGATCAACATATCTACGTCTATATCTTTCTTCAATATCAGTAAGTCCATGAAATTTTTCTGGTAATGGTTTAAGTGCTTTAACTAAATGAGTATATTCTAAACATTTAATAGTTACTTCTCCAGTACCGGTTTTCATAACTTTACCTTTAACACCAACTATATCACCAAGGTCAGCTGTTTTAAATAAGTTATAAGTTTCCTCACCTACATCATTAATTGAAATATATATTTGAATATTACCAGTTCTATCTTTAATTGAGAAAAATGATGCTTTACCCATTTTCCTTATAAACATAATTCTTCCGGCAACAACCTCAATATCATTTCTATTTTCAAATTCATCATGAGTAATATCTTGATATTTTTCTTTTATATCTAAAGCATAACCAGTTCTTTCAAATCTATGTCCAAAAGGATCAATACCTAGATTTACTAAATTTTCAAGTTTATTTCTTCTAACTAATTCTTGTTCTGTAAAATTTCTTTCCATAATATCACCACTTCTCGTTTATTTTAACATAAATTATTTTATATATAAAGTCTTTTCATAAAAAAATCTACCATAAAGGTAGATTAAAAATTACAAATCAATTAAATTTTATAAAGTTTTGTTCTTTTTTTAGTTCCAAAATATACACCAGTACCAACAGCAAGTCCTATAGCTACAATTGTTAAAGGAAGGCTAGCACCAGTTTCTGGATTTTTAGTACCAGTAGAATTTCCATTTTCAACTCCGATTGAACAATCTTCATCAGCAGAATCTTTTTTAACAGTTACTACTAATGAACCAATTTGGAAATTATTACCAGTATCAGTTGAACCATTTTTATCAAATGTACAACTTAATGTAGATGTACCATCTGAATTTTTAGTAACAGTACCACCATCAGTTACGTATTCACCAAAGTCAGAGCATTTAGCTTCAGTAATTGCTTTTCCTAAAGTGAATTTAACAGTTTTTTGAGTAACCTTATGATTTTCAGTATTATCTTCAAGAATAATCATAATTTTGTAAGTTCTTTGTTCATCTCCTGAAGAAAGTGTAGTTGTAGTAAAATCACCTGCATTACCTGGAACATTAATTGTTTCTTTGTAAGCTGCTCTAACAACTAAAGGCATACATAAAAAGGCTCCCATAACTAGTAAATAACTAAAAAACTTTTTCATCCATCAACTCTCCTATCTTTATTATGACCTAATTATATCATAAAATTCTAAAAAACAATATATTTTTTTAAAAAATTATATTAAAATGTAAAGTTTTGTGTTATCATAATTAATATAAGGTAGGTTGTTTGTGAAGATATTAGTAAAGATTAAAAATGATAGATTATGTTTTATTACTAGAAAAAAACTTAATCCAGATTATAAAAATATGCTTAATACTAACGTAATTAGTAACAATGAACTAGTATTTAGTGATGAATATATTTTCTTAAATCAAAAAATAATTTGTACTTTTTTTAATGAGTTAATAAAAACTTACTCTATTACTACTCTATCTTTTCAATCACTCGAAGTACTTTACATATTCTTACCACTTTTATCAAGATTCAAAGAAATTAATTCATTATATTTAGAATCTGATGAAATAATGCCTTATAAATTATGTGAAAAATTATGTAAAATTAACAATATAAAATATATTAGTTTTGAATACATTCCTCAATATATGTTTGAATTACTTGATAAACATGGTTATATTCCAGAATCAAGAAGTGAAATATTATTTACCTCAAAGTTTATGGAAACAAATAATCTTAATACATACTCATCAATATATTATAAAAATAATATTTATTTAGAATTTCCATTTTCTAATGAAGACATTCAAAATTTCAATACATTTTGTGATATAAATAAAAATTTAAAAATAATTCATATTAATAAACTTAATAAAGAGGATTTAGAAACTGTAATAAAAATACTTAAAAATAATAATCAAAAAAATATTAAAATAATTTTACATGGTAATGAACATGATCCAAATGTAATTGAATATTTAAAAAAGAATAATAAATTAATAAAAAAGAAATATAAAATATCATTTAAATTAAAATATTCTAATGAATATATTGAAAATAATATTGCTAGTGAAACAAATAATGCAGTTCTTAGAATGATTGCTTTAGTAATACTTGCTATAATCTTATTTTCTTTTATATATGTTTTTTATGATAATTATAGGTCAATGATGAAAGTAAGCAAAATTCAAAATGAAGTAATTGATTATATCAATGCTAAAGATATAAACGAAGAAAACTCTAATAGAACATTAAATGGTTTAGAAATAAAAAATAATTATTTGTACTCTCTTACAACAATTAATCCTGATGTTGTTGGCTGGGTTAAAGTTAATGAAACTAACATTGATTATGCTGTAACTAAAAGTATTGATAATGAATATTATTTAACTCATAATTTATATAAAGAAAAAGATCCAAACGGATGGATTTATATGGATTATACAAATAATGCTACAAAAATTGATGATAATATAATTTTATATGGACACAATAGATTTTTAAATGGTGTTATGTTTGGTACTTTAAATAAAGTATTATATAAAAATTGGTATACAAATGAAAAAAACCAAACTATTACGTTTGATACTCTATATGGTTCATATAAATATAAAATATTTTCAATATATATTATTCCAACAACAACTGATTATTTAACTACTAATTTTGAAAATAATGAAGAAAAATTAAACTTTATAAAACTTATTAAGGACCGTAGTATTTATGATTTTAACGTAAGCCTTGATGAAAATGCAAAAATACTTACCCTATCAACTTGTCAAAGTGATACATCAAGACTTGTTGTTCACGCATATTTAGTAAATTAAAAAGATAGAAATTTATTTAACTTTTTCTATCTTTTTTAAATTTAATAAATACATTATAACAAGGGGCATTGGGAATATAAATGGAAGTGCATATCTAAAATAGTTATTCGCAGGACTAAGTATGCAAAAAAATACTGCGACAAGCATTGGGCTTATAACTATTAAATATTTCTTTTTATTTTGTTTTATTAAATAAACAGTCATAGCTATAACTATCCAAACATTAAAGCCAATATTTACAAATAAGCCAATAACTGGTAAACATCTATAAGCATTTCCATATCCAGATAAGAAAGAACGCAAATGTTTAAAACTATTAAAATGATAATCCACTAAATTATTTTCAGTAATTCTTTTATCAAATTTGGTGTATAAATACCAATTTAAATCACCAATATCAAAGTAGCCATAAATATTATTAAGTGTTGCATCTATATAGGTAAATGGATGAGTATAAAATCCTTTTAGCCAAGTTTTTGCATAATTAACAAAATCCTTTTTTGTAGCATATTTGTTAAAAGTTGCTTTAACTGGATCAGATAATTTTGGTTTATATTTACTTTTAATAATATCATAGTTAAGAAGTCCTGAAATATTTTTTTTATCCTCTTCGGTTAAGTCTTCTTCGTGGTATTTTATATATCTAGCAGTTTGTTGAAAAGGAATTGATAATACTTCCCTAACCGTTGTCCCAGTTATATGAAGTGCAGGTAAAAGTATTTTAGAATAAGAAATATAACTTATAAATATAGCAAATACTAAACAAATTATTCTTTTTTTATTAATTTTACTATAATTACACATAAATGGAAGTAATAATAATAATAAGAAAATACCATTATTTCTAAATAAACAAATAAACATCATTAATACAAAAGATAATATTAACCATTTAAATTCAATTTTTTTATTTTTGAATTTTTCAATAAATTCAATTAAAAATATTGTTAGCCAAATCATAAGAATTGAATAATAAACATCTTTATTTGTATTAATTGCATAAAATGGAAAACAAGGCATTATAACATATAATAATAACATTAAAAGTAAATATTTATTACTTACACCTTTTTTCTTTAAATAAGAAATTGAGTAAGAAAGTGTTAAAACTAAAAACAATCCTTGAAAAAAAGTATAAATAAATAAGCCAAAGTTATCATTAACAAGAAGTCTTCCAAGTTTAACTGAATAACCTAACATCAATGTATGGAGTACTGGATGATGATTAGTTAAATTAACTTTTGGATCAATTTGAATTGAATAATCTACATATTTTGTTCTTACATTAAATGCCTGTTTTATTTGATTACTAGGATCTGGCGATAATACTGCAGGATAATATGCTATATAATAAATGCTATAACATAATATAAGTACAAAAAGACTAACTAAAAATGGATGTTTATTAAATAATTTTATAAATTTATTATCTTTTAAATTAAATTTATTTTCAAAAATTGAAATAGTCTTTTTTATATAAATCATAAATAGATTTAAAATATTATAAAATCCAATAAATCTTATTATTGTAAAAAAGAACATATACTTTCTAAATAAGATACTAAGAGAGCCAACATCTCTATAACTTTGACCGACTAAAACAAAGATAGAAAACATTGGTAAAAGTATTTTATCTTCTTTACTAATATTTTTATAATCATTTTTAGCATAAAAAATATAGAATATAAAAGTAAATAAAACTATCAAAACTATATTTAAAATACTAAAAGGATTTTTTCCTAAATACAATTTTTTAAAATTAAAAAATAATGTAAAAGCACTAATAAAACTTAATATAAAACATTCAAACTTCTTTTTCATATGCCTAGTATAGCACTTATTATTTTATTTTGCAATTAACTTATTGTTTAAATAAATCTTATAAAACTATATCTTCGAATAAGTTTCATTAAAAGTCTAATTATCATCATATTTTTCCTCCTCTTTTTTATTAAATATTAGTTTGATTAAAAGTTCAAAGAATCTTTCATCATCGTCATAATCGATAAATTCTGGTGGTTCTATTTCATTAATTCTAATACCAATTTCATGGCAATTCTCCCTTGGCACATCATAATGCTCTAAGATATTATCAAATACCTCACTTAAAATTTCTTTAGGTATTTGTCCAGTTCTTACTTTTTCATAGTCTACATCTCCAGTTGTAGAAAATGTAATTTTTTGATTAATTTCTTGCATTTTTAATTCCTCCTTTATTGCTGAAATTTTTACTTTACACTTTTTTGACACTTTTAAAATTCTTCTATGTCATATCTTTTTTCTCCTTTCACTATACTTATTACCGAAAAATTTCTGATTTCCTCCTTTTTTTGTTAAATTTCTTAAAAAAAGTTAAAATTTTACACTTTTTTGACGTTTTTTAATATTCTTATTTACATATATTTTACATATAATTTTATGTAAATCAATTTACACTCTAATAAATTCTAAACTTGTTGACAAAGCACAATTAAAATTATATAATTAATTTGTAATCAGTAATCGCGGTGACCTTTTTCACTACGGTTACTGATTTTTTCTTTTATATACATAAAATCCATACTTAGATTTTATCGCTATGATTTTAACCCATTTTAATCTTCTAAAAGTGTAATTTAGTTGCATTAAAATATTATGTTTATTAATTTTATTATTTGTAACGTTTATAATAAAGTTATATGATTGACCCTTCGCCTTTTCTAAATTATGATATATTAATTGATTACTGCACCCATAAGTATGTTTATAATCAAAATATTCTTTACCAATTTTAAAATCAGCAGATTTTTTATTAGCTGGCTTGTTAAATCGTGGAAACACCTCTATTCTTTTTGAAGTCATTGAGGAAAGCCATTCAGCAAATTCTAATTCACCTTTTTTAAAATCTAAAACTACATCATGATTATCAATTAAAAATGATTTACCCTTATATTTAAACATATCACCATTTTTGTGAACAATTAATTTATTAGTTTTTGATTATTATTAAGCCATTGTCTTGTTATATTTGCATACATTTTTTGTTGATTCATATTATATTACTGATTTAGATAATCATTTTTCTCCCTTCACTATACTTATTACCGGAAAATTTCTGATTTCCTCCTTTTTTTGTTAAATTTCTTAAAAAAAGTTAAAATTTTACACTTTCTTGACACTTTTTAGTATTTTTATTTACACATGTTTTACATGTGTTTTTATGTAAATTGTTTACAATCTAATAAATTTTAAAATAAAAAAAATCATATCATTTAGATACGATTATTTATTATCTTCTTCAGTTAAAATATTAATTATTTTATTTTGATTTTTAATTATTTGAGACATTTTATTGTGTAAGTCCTCAAGCATTAATTCACTTTTTAAATCTGTTTTATAATCATTTGAGCTACGAAGTCTATCTTTTTTTGCTTCCCTATTTTGACTCATCATAATAATTGGTGCCTGAAGAGCTGCTATACAAGACAAAAGTAAATTTAAAAGAATAAATGGGTATGGATCTGCATTTGTTAAAATAAATATATTAAGAATTATCCATAAAAGAAGAAATATAACAAGTCCAATTATAAATGGCCAACTACCTGCGATTTCAGTTATTTTATCTGCTAAATAGTCTCCAAAACTTCTATTTAAATCACTTTCTTTATCTGTATCAACACTAATTGGTTCATTAATAAGCATATTTATTAAATCTTCTTCATCAGTTACATTAATATCTTTTTTTAAAAGCATTTTTACTATTTCTTTTTTACTATTTTTATTTTCCATTTTTTATCACCATATTAATGGTACCACAAAAGTATCCATTTTGTAAATTACTTATGTTTTGTAAGTCTTAAAGACATATCTTCATAAAATGCTTTATTCTCATTATAAAAGTCCTCACACATATCTTTATGTAATAATATTTTTGCATTTGATTCATTTAAAATATCTTGTACTTCTTCATTAGGTAATGTGTTATTATTTTTATTTATTAAATCACACATTCTTTTTCTATCATTGAGTAAATCATAACGACCATTTCCCTTAAAAATAGGAAGCATTACTCCTTTGTCATCAGTAATACCAAATTCAAATGAATCTAATACTCTTTCGTTTGTTGGATCTAAAAAATAATTTTTACCATCATAACTTGCATAGGAAATTAAATGTGGTGCATAAATATAATTAACTTTTAAAAATCTAACTAAAAAGCGGTTCATAACATAATCAAGTTTTCCTTGATAATTATAAACATCCCTATAGTATTTTTGAATAAGTCCATATAATAAAGGTACTGAACACAAATTACTATAATTATAGCTTTCTATGTTACTTTCTCTTAAAATATCTGTAAGCATAGAACCTATGTGTCTACATACTCCCTTACCACTAAATATATTTGTTCCATATAAATTAATAATATCTAAATATTTTTTATAAAATACTTTAAATTCGATAGATTTATCCTTAGATAAGAAACCATTTTTATACATATAAACAAATAAAGTATATATTGAAATAGGTTCTTTAAAAGAAAGTTCTTCATTTAACACTTTATATCTTTTTAAAAACTGTCTGTAATCATTTAATAAAGATGTATATTCCTCTTTAGTTATTTTGTTATATTTTAAAAAGTATTCAAAATTTTTTTCATCAACATCAGAAGTAACAAATAAATTTAATCTTATTTTTTCTAAATCATAAATATTCATATTACTCCCCTAAATTACAAGTATTCTATCATAAAAATTAGCAAATGTAAAATTTTTATCAAAAAAAAATATAACTAAGTTAAAATAACTTAATTATATCGCTTATTGTAACTACAATCATTAAAAGGAAAACTAATATAAATCCTATTAAATGACAAGTATTTTCTATTTTAGCATTAACTGGACTTCCTTTGATTTTTTCAATTATTAAAAATAATACGTGTCCTCCATCAAATGCTGGGAATGGTAATATATTAATAAATCCAACATTGATTGATAAGAATGCTAAAATATATAAGAAATAATTTATACCGTAATTAATTGTTTCACCTACTGCTTCGTAAATACCTACAGGTCCTGATAAAGCAGATAAACCAATTTTACCTGAAATTAATCCCCATATAGTATAAACCATTGAACTTATAATAGAGTTAAACTTTCTTATACTATAAACAAATGATTTAAATACATTTGAGGTATCTTCAGCATCAATTTGAATACCAAATAATTTAGATTCTGCACCAGTTTCTTCATCTTTAATAATCTCTGGTTTAATTTTAATTTCCTCTTTAGTTCCATCAGTGTGTTTTACTTCAAACGTATAATATTCATTAGTATTTTTATAATATAAAATAATTTGTGCTTTATCCCATGATGACACATTATAACCATTAATGTTTGTTATAACATCACCTGATTTTAATCCAGCAGCTGCCGCTGGTTTATCCTCGACTACATTTAATACTTTTGGAGTAATTGCTCCACCACCCCAAATAAGTGTATAAATAAATAGAATTACTATTGCTAAAATAAAGTTATTAACAACACCTGCGACTAAAATGATAAGTCTTTGCCACCATTTTTTATTACACATTAATTTGTCTTTTTTTATCTTTTTGTTGTTCTCATCAACCTCACCAGAATCATAAACTTCGCCAGCCATTGATACAAATCCTCCTATAGGAATTGCTCTAATATTATAATTAATACCATCTTTTTTTCCTTTATGGGTATGTAATAAAGGCCCCATTCCTATTGAAAATTCATAAATATGAACTCCAAATGTTTTAGCCCAAATGAAATGACCAAATTCATGAACTAATATTATTATTCCTAAAATAAATAATAATAATAAAATTTTTATAATAAATAAACCTATACTTGGAAGCATAATTTTTTTCTCCTTTCTATAATAATATTAATGAAAGTACCACATATGTTAAAAATATAACAAGAGTACTGTCAAGCCTATCAAGTGCTCCACCATGACCAGGCATTATATTTGAATAATCTTTAATATTATTTTCTCTTTTTAATTTACTAAATATTAAATCACCTAATTGATCCATTATTGTTAAAATAAATGTAATTAAGATAATCATAAAATTAAACTCTTTAAATAGTATGAAATATAAAATACAGGGAATTATTGTTCCAAAAAGACTTCCTCCGATACATCCTTCCCAAGTCTTTTTAGGGGAAATATTTGGACACATTTTATTTTTGCCAAAAAATTTTCCCGAAAAAAGAGCAAATGAATCGGTAATAACTGGAATTGAAACTAAATATAAAAATAATTTTAAATCTAAATTTCTAACTAATATTAAACTATTAAAACCAAGTCCAATAAAAAGAAGCAACCCAATTAAATGAAAAGCATCTTTTATTGAATAATTATCATAAAATAATGTTGGTATAATAAGTCCAAAACATAATACAGATAAATAAATATATGATACACCACTGTAATAAAGTGAATATGTTGTGTTAGCAAATACAATCAAAAGTAACCCTAAAAGTCCCAAAAACATAGGTACAGTTGGTAACTTTTCATGTGTTTTTTTTAAACTAATTATTTCTTTATACGACCATAATGCTATAAGGCCTATGGCAATTTTATATGGGTAACCTCCTAAATAAATAAATGGAATTGCGATAGCTATTGCAACTACCGCACTAATAATTCTTGTCTTCATTTTACAGCCTTTCATCAAACTTATCCATCTCATCTACTTGTGATTCAACAAGAGCAATAAATCTTTTTTTATAACTTATAACTTTTCTTTGCAATTCTTCAGCTTCCCTTTCAATATTTTGTGCTTTAATTAATGAATTATTCACAATCTTCGAAGCATTATTTCTAGCATCCTCCACGATTAATTTACTTTGTGCATAAGCAGCTTTTTGAGCATTAGCACTAGTTTCTTGAGCAAGCAAAAGAGTGTCGTTAAGTGTTTTTTCTAGGCTTTTATATTTCTCATTTTCTTTTCTTAAACTTTCAGCCTCTAAAGTAACATTTTTAAGTTTTTCATAGATACTTTCATATTCACTTGCTACTTCCTTAACAAAACTAGCGACATCACTTTTATTGTAACCATAGATATTTGTTCTAAACTTAACCATGGACTATGCCTTTCTATAAATCTATTTCTTCATAATCTTCTTTTTCTTTTTTCTCTGAATCATCAGTTATTTTACCTTGTACATTTACATTTTTAGGTGTACATAAATAAATACCAACACCAATTTTTTGCATTGAACCACCAATTGCATAAATACATCCACTTAAAAAGTCAATAATTCTTTTTGCTTGTGGTGCAGTAACCCTTTTTAAATTAACTACAACAGAATTACGATTTTTAAGATGATCAGCAATTTGTTGAGATTCAGAATATGCACGTGGTTCTAAAAGAATCATTTTATTTCCAGTTTTATCTGCCTCTTTTACAGCATCTTCTTTACTTATACTATAAAATTCATCTTCACTAACACTTTGCATTTCATCATCATTATCTTCAAATAATTTTTTAAATTTAAAAGCCATATTTAGCCCTCCTAGTATCTCTTTAATTATACTAAAAAAAAATCTACTTTGCAATAATGCTAAAATAGATTTTTAAATTTTATCTTGACTTTTCTTTTTCTAATCCAACTATTTTTTCATAAGAGTATCTTTCTTCCTCAACAAGATATGAAGGAATTACTTCAATATTTAACCTTTTTGATATTCTTTTACAAAAAAATGTATTAATAATTATATCTTCGGTTAAAGCATCATAATGATTTACATTTTCTTCAGAAGAAATAATTTTAATTGAACTAGATACAGCTTCAGTACAAACTGATAAATTTTCTTTAGGAATACTTACCATACTTGGACCTAATATAACTTTATCTTCCTCATACATAACTGGAATAATTCTACCAGTTACCCAATCCATAAAATATTTTTGATTTCCATTATATATTTTAGTTTTCTTACCAAACTCATTAAAGTCATCAAGTATCATTTCAAAAGGTTTATCCATAGTAGTTTTTATAAACACTATCTCACCACTTCTTAATGTTACTCTTTTAAAATATTCTATTCCTAAAGTATTTAATTTATAATTGTAAATTTTCTTTTTAAACATTCAAACTCCCTATAAAATATATTAATATGATTTACCCCATATTACATTATGTTTAGCATCCTTACCACAGCAAATACATTTTCCAGTAAGAAGTTTATCCTCAAAAGGAATACATCTACTTCCTGCACCACCAGTAAGTTCTTTTATTTTGTCTTCACACTCTTCTTCTCCACACCAATCAGCTTTTATAAATCCTTCTTTAGTGCCAGCAATTTCAATCATTTCATCCATTGTTTTTGCTTCATAAATATGACTATTTACAAACTGTGTTGCTTTTTCTAGCATTCCTTTTTGAATTACTTCAAGTTTAGATGTTACTTCACCACATATATTTTCTAGTTTTACAACTTCTTTTTCGTGAGTAAATCTAACTGCTAAAGTAACTTCACCATTTTCTAAATCTCTTGGTCCAACTTCTATACGAAGCGGAATTCCTTGAACTTCACTTTCATTAAATTTAAATCCAGGTGTTTTATCACTATCATCAAGTTTTACTCTAATTCCTTTTGCTTTTAAATCTTCATAAATTTCATTAGATATTTCCATAACACCTTCTTTATGAGAGGCAATAGGAACTATAATAACTTGAACTGGAGCAATTTTTGGAGGAAGAACTAAACCATTATCATCACCATGAACCATAATTAAAGCTCCAATTAGTCTAGTAGATATTCCCCAAGAAGTTTCATAAACAGTTTCAAGTTTATTTTCTTTATTTAAAAATTTTATATTGAAAGCCTCGGCAAATCCTTGTCCAAAATAATGTGTTGTTCCTGATTGTAAAGCTTTACCATCATGCATCATTGCTTCCATTGTATAAGTATTTTCGGCACCAGCAAATTTTTCAGATGGAGTCTTTTGACCAGTAACCATTGGAATTGCTAGATAATCTTTACAAAATGTTGTATAAACATCAAGCATTTGTAAAGTTCTTTCCATAGCTTCTTTACTAGTAGAGTGAATTGTATGACCCTCTTGCCATAAAAATTCACGACTACGAAGATATGGTCTAGTTGTTTTTTCCCATCTAAGTACAGAACACCATTGATTATAAATTTTAGGTAAGTCTCTATATGATTTAACTTCTTTTTGCCAATAGTTACAGAAAAGAGTTTCACTTGTAGGTCTTATACACATTCTTTCCTCAAGTTCTTCATTTCCACCCATAGTTACCCAAGCAACTTCAGGAGCAAATCCTGCTATATGATCCTTTTCTTTTTGAAGTAAACTTTCTGGAATAAGCATTGGAAGATATACATTTTGAACTCCAGTTTCCTTAAACATTTTATCAATATTATTTTGAATATTTTCCCAAATAGCCTGACCATTAGGTAAATAAATCATACAACCTTTTACATCAGTATAATCACATAATCTTGCTATCTTTACTACATCAGTATACCACTGTGCATAATCTACGTCTCTTGGTGTAATTTTTTCTGTCATTTTATTATTCATAAATATTTTCCTTTCTAAAATTTTATTTTTTCATTAATATATGAAGCAACTTCATTAATATTTAAAGTAATTTGCTCCATTGTATCACGATTTCTTAAAGTAACTGTATTATTATTAATTGTTTCATCATCAATTGTTATTGCAAAAGGTGTTCCAATAGCATCAGATCTTCTATAACGTTTACCAATATTACCTGTTTCATCATAACTACAGTTAAATTCTTTAATTAGTTCCCTATATATTTCTCTAGCTTTTTCACTATGAAATTTCTTTACAAGTGGAAGTACCGCTACTTTATATGGAGCTAAATATGGATGAAGTTTAAGTACTTCACGAGTTGTACCATCCTCTAAAACTTCTTCATTATAAGCATCACAAAGTACTGTTAAAAATAATCTTTCAACACCAAGTGATGGTTCTATAACATATGGAATATATTTTTCATTGGTATCAGGATCTAAATATTTTAAATTTTCACAAGAGAATTTTTCATGTTGTTTTAAATCATAATCAGTCCTTGAGGCAATTCCCCAAAGTTCACCGAAACCAAATGGGAAGTTATATTCAATATCTGTTGTAGCATTTGAATAAAAACATAGTTCTTCTTTGGCATGATCTCTTAAACGAATATTTTCTGATTTTATACCAATTTCCTTTAAAAAGTTTACACATTTTTCTTTATAAAATTTAAACCATTCAAGTTCAGTACCTGGTTTACAGAAAAATTCAAGTTCCATTTGTTCAAACTCTCTTACTCTAAATATAAAGTTTCCTGGAGTTATTTCATTTCTAAAACTCTTACCTACTTGACCAATTCCAAAAGGTACTTTAAGACGCATACTTCTTTGAACATTTAAAAAGTTAACAAATATACCTTGAGCAGTTTCAGGTCTTAAATAAATTGTACTTTTTGCTTCTTCGGTTACACCTTGAAAAGTTTTAAACATTAAATTAAATTGTCTTATATCAGTAAAATCACTTTTACCACATTTTGGACAAGTAATATTGTTTTCTTTAATGAAATCAACAAGTTTTTCATTACTCCATCCATCGCCAGTTTCTTTTCCATTAGTATAGTCTTCGATTAACTTATCTGCTCTATATCTTGTTTTACAATGTTTGCAATCTACTAAAGGATCTGCAAAAGTTTTTAAATGTCCACTTGCTTCCCAAACTTTAGGATTCATAAGTATTCCACTATCAAGTGAAACATTGTTTTCATCCTCAGTTACAAACTTTTTAAGCCAAGCATTTTTAATATTTCTTTTAAGTTCAGCTCCAAGAGGACCAAAATCCCAAGAATTTGCTAAACCTCCGTATATTTCACTTCCTTGAAATATAAATCCATAATTCTTACAATAATTAGTAAGCTTTTCCATTGTTAAATTTTCCATAATACCTCCATTAAACAAAAAAATTCCTTTAAAAAATAATTTAGGGACGAATATAATCCGCGGTTCCACCCTAATTATTCCCAAAGGAATCACTTTTATAATTTATAGCTCTAGGATTCCAACCCCGTCATCGCTAAAGTTATTATAAACTATTATTTGTTTTTTTACAACAATTTTTAGTCCTTTTCTATCACTTTTTCTAGAAATATTTTTTTATTAAATCCACCCCTTTTAGTGGCTTTATTTTCCACTGCATCAATTAAGTTTTCATAAGAATAACCTAATGCTTTTGCAAGTGATCTTACTACCTCAAAAGTATCTGCAAGTTCCTCTAAAGTATCCTCTTTTGTTTTGGCAGATACTACTTCATTACATTCCTCAATTAACTTTTTTTTAAGATTTTCAATATACTCATCATTACTTAAAATTCTTGTATAAGGCTCTCCACCATTATTTTTAATTATGTTTGGAATTTTATCTCTAACTAATTTATTATATATTTGCTCCATCTTTCCTCCTATTTAATTAAAATATACCTAATTGTAAGATTAAAATCAATATATTTCACGTTTTTCTAACGACTTTTGACTAAAAGTTGCACGTTTTTCTAACGACTTTCATTATTTACCAAAATTTTTTAACTTTTTCTTTAATAAATTTAATACTCTTTTATAAAAACTTATATCATAAATATCAAAGTTTAAACAAGGACTTATATTTTCGTATTCATATGAGCCAACTTCAAATGTTATCGATTTTTCTTTTATACCTAAATCATTTCTTAATGAATCACATAATGCTTTATCTAATTTTAAATCTTTTACTTCAGGGTAAAAGTTATCTAAATCAAAATAACTTGCTACACATCTTATTAACATATTAGCATAAATATTTATAATTTCATCATTACCAAGTTTTACATTAATCATTTCATTATAATAATTTGCTCTATTTAATATGTTTTGAATAAAGTATTGCAATAAAATATAATTTTTCATATTCTCTCCACGCAATAAGTATAAAATAAAAAAATGAAAGATTAACTATGATATGAACCCCGTTTCTTGGAAAAAATAGAAACGGGGTTCATATCAAGCCTACCTACTTTCATCATCTTTTTTATATCTTTTAAGAACTTTTTTATATGTAATAACCTTCTCTTTTGTTTCACTACTAATAACTTCATTAAAATAACAACTTGAACAAAGTGGAATATAAGAAACATTATCAAGACCATCTATAGCAACTTCATCACCATCAAAAACAAAACTGCCATTAACCATTCTTGCATTAAATACTGCTGTTTCACCACATTTACAATTTACTGTTAATTCGTTTTTTCTATCGGCAAATCCAATTAAAGCTTGTGTACCTTTAAAAAGCCTTCCTTTAAAATCACTTTTAAGAGCATAACATATAACTGTAATACCTATTTTATGAGCAAGCATCCAAAATTCAATTATTTGTTTTTCTGTTAAAAACTGTGCTTCATCAACAAGTATAACCTCAGTACCTTTAATAAGTGGTAAATATTTATCATCAAATATTGATTCATCATTTGCTAAAAGTATATCTACTGGAGCAAATTCATTTGTTCTATTTACAACTGTATTACCACCCTTTAAATCTATCAAAGGTTTTATAATTAAAACTTTGTGTCCGTGTTTACGATAATTATAATTATCTTGTAAAAGTTTTGTTGTTTTACCACTTTCCATTGTCCCATAAAATAAAGTTAAATCTGTCATTACTACTCCTTAAACTCTAACACCTTTTTATCCAAATAAAGCCCTGTAAAAGAATCATAATAGTCAGTTAAAAATTTATTGATAATCTTTTTTAACTTGGCATCTACTTTAATATTTTCTATCGAGCCTATATCTATATAATAATACATTCTTAAAAGTTTTACTACCCTTAAATCAATAATTTGTTCATTTCGATAACAATTTTTACAAATAAGGCCACCATATGATGCATCTATTGTTACAATTTCTTTTTTAGAACCACATCTAATGCAACCATCAAGACAAAGAGTGACCCCTAAAAAAGGAAGAAGTTTAATTTCTAAAATATTACAAAGAACTGTTTCATCAAAACCTTCATTTATTTTTAAAATAGTACTTATAAATAAATCATAAATTTTTGGATCTTGAGTATCTTTTAAAACTTGGGTAATAAGTTTAATTAAATAAAATGCGGTTGTAATCTTTTTTAAATCTTCTTTAATATTTATAAGAGGATCTATTATATCAACACCTGTTAAAGTCGAAAGTTTACCTTCTTTATAATGCAAATTAAAAATGCCATAGGATAATACCTGTGTGCTTGCCCTAAACATAGATTTCATACTTTTAGCGCCTTTACACATTATTCCTATAAGCCCTTTTTCTTTTGTATATAAATTAATTATTTTACTTGTTTCACCATAAGGTGTTTCACTTAATACTATACCCTCAACTTCCAGTAGCATATTATTTTCCTTTACTTTCTTTTTTGTAATTTAAATAATCTTCAATTTTGCCAGAATTTTTAAATTTATCCCAAGCCTCTTTTGCTTTCATATTTTCATCCTTTCTAATTATATATTGATGAAAAATATAAAATTTTATTCATTATTTAAATAACCTAATTCTAATAAGTACTTTTCTTTATCTTTCCAATTTTTAATTGTTTTAACATAAAGTTCTATATAAACTTTCTTACCTACTAATCTTTCTATTTCCTCGCGTGCCTCAATACCAACTTTTTTAAGTCTACTTCCACCTTTACCAATAACTATTTTTTTGATTGAATCACGGTCTACGATTATATCAACTAAAATATTAACAACATCTTTTTTCTCATGGTAACCAATACAGTTACAAGCAATTGAATGAGGTACTTCTTCAATAGTATCATTTAAAAGTTTTTCACGAACAATTTCTCCGACCATAAAACTCATCGTATTCGAGGTAATCATATCATCATCATAATATTTTACTTCATCAGTTAAATATTTTTTTATAACCTTAATTAATCTATCTGTATTATCATGAGTAACCGCAGACACTGGTACGATATCTGAAAATGGATATAAATCTTTATATTCATTTATTGTATAAAGAAGTATTTCATCAGATATTTGATCAATCTTATTTATAACTAAAATAACAGGTAATTCAACTGTTTTAAGCATATTTAAGATATATTTATCACCAGGACCAATACCTTTTTTTCCATCAATTACAAAAAGTATTGCATCAACATCATCAACCATTTCTTTGGCTTTTTTATTAAGTACTCTACCTAGTCTATTAATTGGTTTAGCAATACCTGGAGTATCAACAAAAACTATTTGATAATCTTTTTCATTATAAATACCTTGAATTACATTTCTTGTTGTACCAGCTTTATCCGAAGTTATCGCAATTTTCTCATTAATTAATGCATTAAGAAGTGTAGATTTACCTACATTTGGTCTTCCTATTAAACTTACAAATCCACTTCGCATAATAAACCTACTTAAATAGTTCTATAATATAAGGAATAAAAATAATACTATTAACAATTAAAGCCATAAATGTAGCCATACATGTTGCAGCAGAACCACAATCTTTAGCTATTTTTGCAAGTGGATGATACTCTTGTGTAACAAGGTCCACTGTTGCCTCAACTGCTGTATTTAAAAATTCAATTTCCATTATTAAAAGCATACTTATAAGTGCAAAAATCCATTGCATGAAAGTAATTTTAAAAATAATGCCAAATATAATTATCGCTATAACACCAATAGTTTCAAATATAAAACTTGTTTCGTGTGTATAACAATATAAAAATCCTTGAAATGAATATTTAAATTTATGCATTACATCTTTAATAGGTCCTACTTTTTCACCTTTTCGTTTTATTAAATCCATTTAATACCAACTCCTGTTTCCCAAACATTATTTTTTCTTCTTCTTTTGATTTTGTATGATCATAGCCAAGCAAATGTAATAGCCCATGAACCGCTAAAAAGGCAATCTCTCTAGTTTCAGAATGTCCATACATTGCTGCTTGTTCTTTCATTCTTGGAATGCATATGTAAATTTCTCCGAGCATCCTAATTCCATTATATAAATCTTTATCGTTATCTTCGAAAGCAAACGATATTACATCAGTTACTCTATCAATATTACGATACTCTTTATTAATTTTTTGAATAGTATTATTATCCACTAAAATGACCTCAAAAAAAGAGTTATGAACACCTTCCATTTTTAAGCATCTTTTTAATACTTTTTTTACTATACCATATTTTTTATAATTTACTGTATCTGTTATTTTAAATTTATTCATACATTCCCCATAACCTTCAAAAAATACAATAATATTATAACTAAAATTCCTATGCAAATCAAATAATTAATGTATTTTTTCTTAAAAATAGGCATTTTATTAATAATTTTATAAATTAAATAACCAAATGTTGCTCCAATTGTATTTAAAATGATATCGTCAACATCAAAACTTCTACCAATATTTAGTTGAACAAACTCAATTGTAATACTTACTAAAAATGAAATTAACACCGGTAAATAAAACTTATTTGGTTTAACATACGAAGAAATAATAAACCCAAAAGGTACAAATAGTAAAATATTACCAATAACATTAAGTAAAAATAGATGACTACTAATTTTATATCTAAGTATTTCAGCAAATGGAATAATATTTATTCCACCTCCTAAAGTATTATAATCTACTCTAGTAACAAGTTCATAAAGCATAATTAAATATGTAATACTTAAAAGTATATAAAATTCTTCATATAAAACTATCTTTTGTTTATTACATATTTTATATGAAATTCTACTTGCAATCACTGTAACAATAATTATAACAAGTGCCTGCCAAACATGCTTTAAACTGCTATTTAGTAGATTTGAAATCATAGTACCTCCTTAACTTAGAGTTGCAATATTTTCTTTAGTCGTAATAAAAATATCTATATTCATTATACTATCATTTATACTTTTTTGTAAAACCTTTTCTGTTAATATTTCATCTTTTTCATCAAGGGATAAAAGTACCTTTTCTTTTGCTAACTCCAATGCTTTCTTTTCGGCATCTTTTAAGGAATATTTTTCCTCCTTTTTTAGTATTTCATAATCTATTCTTTTATATATTTTTATACCAAAACCAGAAAATAATAGTTTTTCTTTTGAGGTAAAATTTTTAAGTCTATCTTTTAAAATAACATAATCCTTATCTTTAAAATTAATTATAAAATTATTTCTTTTCTTATTTGTAATTGTATCTTTCGTATATTTTAAAGGTATTTTTTCATTAACGGTATACCAGCTTTCTGCATAAACTTTTGCACTTGCACATACTGTTGATACCACATTTTCATTAAGTAGAATATCTCCACTTACAATTAAATCACCTTTTTTAACATAACTTCCAGTTTTTATAAGAGGTGTTCCTTTATAAACAGTAATAGTTTTAATTATACCAGACTTTTTTGCATAAATATTACAATACCCTTTTTCTTCGTTTTTTCTTTCATAAACTTTTTCTGTAACTTTAACAATATATATCATACCTTTTCTTTCAATTTCTATAAAATCAATTATGTCTTTATTATCATTTTTAATTTTTTTCTTAATATTTTCAAGTTTTTGAAAACTTTTTCGAAAAGTAAATTTTTCAATATTATTATTAGATAATTCTTGAATAACTAAATTTACTATTTTAGGATTTTCATTTTCTACTTTAATGTCCACGATAAAAAAAGATAAAAAACTTACAAAAGCTATTATTAATATAAAACTTATAAATACTAAATAATATTTTTTTAAAATAAATGAATAATATTTTTTACCATAAAATCTTACTACTTTAAAATTTAAATACTTATAATACTTTTGCACTTTTGGAAAGTCCATATAATTAATTTTAACAAATGTATAACCTTTTTCAGTATATATTAAATATATATCAATATTAATTTGTTTTAACTTAAGTATAATATCATTTATTTTAAATTTACTTTTAATAAGGATATAACTATTCATAAATTTTTCCTATGCTAATAATATTACCCTCGATTAAAAGTTCACTACTATTTATTTTTTTTATCTTTAAACCACTACCAGTTATTTTAATTTTAAAATTTTCTATAGAAAGCATTATAAGTTCATTTGTTAATGTTATTATCTCTTGAAAATTATAAATATATAAAAAGTTTTCATACATTGTAATAAAATAATTTTTATCATATAAAAAATCAATTATTGTATTTTTAATATTCAACATTATCACCAATTAATTATATGAAAAAAGAAAGACTTTTAATCTTCCTTAAAAAGTGATAATTGTACTTTTTCTTTTTCTTTATCAATTCCAATTACATATACACTAATAATGTCACCAACTTTTAAAACTTCACTTGGATGTTTTATATAATTTTTACTCATTTTAGAAATGTGAATAAGACCATCATTATGAAGTCCAATATCTACGAAAGCACCAAAATCCACTACATTACGAACTGTTCCTTCGAGTTTATCATTAATTTTTAAGTCCTTAATTTCTAAAATATCACTTTTTAGTATTGGTTTTTCCATTTCATCACGAGGATCACGATGGGCTTTAGCAAAACTTTTTAAAATTGTATCAATTGTATATTCATCTGTACCTAGTTCACTAGCAAGATTTTTAGCATTAATGTCTTTTAGTTTATCTGAGCATTTACCAATTTCATCAGCATTTATATTTAAAATTTCCATTACTTTTTTAGCAATATCATAACTTTCAGGGTGAATATCAGTTGTATCAAATATATTACTTCCACCTTCAACTCTCATAAATCCAATTGCTTGTTCATAAACTTTTTCACTTAATAATTTATTTTTTAAAACTTCCTCACGAGATAAAATTTTGCCTTTTTCCTCACGATATTTTATTATCTTATCAATGTATGTTTTAGTAAGACCAGATATATATTTTAAAAGCGAAGGACTTGCAGTATTTATGTTTACACCTACTTCATTTACAGCACTTGTTACAACAAAGTCTAATGATGATGATAATTTTTTAGCATTAACATCGTGTTGATATAAACCTACGCCAATACTTTCTGGAGTTATTTTTACTAGTTCAGATAAAGCATCTTGAAGTCTTCTTCCTATACTTATTGCACTTCTTTCTTCGACAACTAAATCAGGAAATTCCTTTATTGCAAGTGGTGATGCACTATAAACAGATGCTCCTGCTTCCGAAACAATTATATAATCAACTTTTCTATCAATAGATTTTATAACATCACTTATAAATTTTTCACTTTCCCTGGAAGCTGTTCCATTACCAATTGCTACAATATCAATATTGTATTTATTTATTAAGTCAATTGTTTTTGCTTTTGCTTCTTCATATTTATTTACAGGTGGATGTGGATAGATTTTTTCAATTTTAAGTACTTTTCCTACTGGGTTTAAAACAGCAAGTTTGCAACCAGTTCTATATGCTGGATCAAATCCTAATACCATCTTATCTTTAATCGGTGGTGTTAAAAGTAAATTTTCTAAATTTTCACTAAAGTTTTTAATAGCAACATCTTCAGCTTTTTCAGATAATGCTGCACGTATTTCTCTTTCTACACTTGGAAATATAAGTCTTTTGTAGCTATCTTTAATAGCATTTTTTACAATATCCACAGCAAAACTTTCTTTATTTTTAATTATCTTTTCTTCGAAAAATGAAAGAACTTTTGCATCATCAATATCAATTGAAACTGTAACTATTTTTTCTTTTTCTGCTCGATTAATAGCAAGCACTCTATATGATTTTATTTTAGATACTTCCTCTTTAAAGTCATAATACATTTCATAAACTTTCTTTTCATCCTCAGCATCTTTTTTCTTTTTAGAAATTATAAAACCATTTTTAAATATGAAGTTGCGAAGCCATTTTCGATAATACGCATTATCTGATATGTACTCCGCAATTATATAACTTGCACCAGTAACTGCTTCCTCAACTGTTTTAACTTTATCATTTATAAACTTTGAGGTTAAAGATGTAATATCACCTTTCGTGGGAAATGACATTATCATTTTTGCAAGTGGTTCAAGTCCATTATTAATTGCATCTGTTGCCTTTGTTTTTTTCTTTTCCTTAAATGGTCTATAAAGATCCTCAACTTCAACAAGTTTTTCAGCATTTAAAATTTTCTCTTTTAATTCATCAGTAAGTAATCCTTTTTCATCAATTAATTTAATTACACTTTCTTTTCTTTCTAAAAGATTTACTTCATAAGCATATACTTCATTTATTTTACGAAGCTGTTCTTCATCTAAAGCGCCAGTAACCTCTTTACGATATCTTGCAATAAATGGAATTGTTGCTCCCTCGGACAAAAGTTTTAAAGCACTAGCAACTTGACTATCTTTAACATTCAAATCACTAGCAATAGTTTTTATTATTTTTTCATTCATATTTTTTACCTCACTAAACAATTATACAAAAAAAGGAAGTATTTGACTACTACCTTTGACACTTGTTTACATTGCAAAAGTTATTTTTGTTTGCTAATATCTTAATTACTGGAATAACATTCATTTCATAAAGATTTGTTTCTTCATTTAGTTCACTATACTGAATATAATCTAAAGAAATATCTGCTATACCTAGAAATAATTTAATTATTATAAATTTGCTAAAATAAAATAATTTGCCATAATATGTAAATGGCACTAATGTATCTAGTGTAATATCTCCAGTGCAAACATAATCTAAATCATCAGGAATAGATAGCATTATTGAGGCTGCATCATTTACTTCAAAATGCTTTTTAAACATATCCTCAAGTTGAGACTTAAAAATTAAAGAACCCATAACTATTTCATTTGCTCTATCATCATTTACATAATTTCTAACATATGACTTATATTCATTTAAAACATCCATAAACCCTCCAAAATATATAGACTATTATATACTTCTTAAGATTTATTATCAACATCAAGTTCAAATATTTTATCAAAATTTGAATTAAGATTTAAAAAATAATGAATATTTCATAATAACAATCTTACTCTACGAATGAGATAATTTTGTTTACCAACCACATAATATTTTTGATTTTGTTTTAAATTGATATTTCCAAATTTTATATTTCAACATTTTATCACTATTTCAAGTTATATCTAGCTTTTATTTATAAATAATCTTCTCTTTATCAACTTAGAAAAAGTATATCATTTGATTTTTTGTATGTCAAACACTATTGACCATAGTATTATATTATGATATATTATTTCCAGTGGAAGTTCTGAAGTTTCCAAATTATATGGAAAGTTTGGTACTTTCACCTTTTATTTATAACATTTTAAATATATAAAAATATATAAAGCAATATTAATAATATAAAAAAATCTATATTTGAATAGATATAAATAGTTTTTTGGTATAAAGATTAAGAACAAAGGCATTTGCTGCCCATTTGTTAATCATTGGCCATAGCAGCCCGTAAGAACAATCACCATTGATTGTTCTTTTTTTATTAATTAAAGATTATTAACTTATTGAAATATATGACTGTTTTAAAAAGGCTCATAACCGGCGGTCATTGGTCGAGAAGTCCACCATTCATTTTCCAATAAAAAAAGGGTGCATTAATAAATCATAATGCATCCCTCATACTTTTTATTGGTGCAGGTAAAGGGACTTGAACCCCCACGGAGTAATCCATTAGATCCTAAGTCTAACGCGTCTGCCAATTCCGCCATACCTGCATGAAATGGTGGACCTCATAGGACTCGAACCTATGACCGCACGGTTATGAGCCGCGTGCTCTAACCAACTGAGCTAGAGGTCCAACAACAATTTAAATTATAATATATATTTTCCTAAAAATCAACTACTTTTTTAAAAATATATTGCTCAGATGGTTAGAAGCACGCTGCTCTATGCATAAAATACCCTACCATATTTAAGAATTATAAATAATATTATATTAATTATATAAAAAAAATTGATATTAAATAGACTTATCCTTATGAAAATAAATTAATGAAATATTTTATCATAAAAAAACTTAAGTAGAATTAAACTATTTAAGTTTTTTAATTAATTCATCTTTTTTTAAAGTACTAAAACCTTTAAGACCTTTTTCTTTTGCTAAAGCTTTTAAATCAGCAAGACTCATTGATTCTAAGTCCTCTTTTACTTCTTCAATTTTTTCTTTAACAACTTTTGCTACCTTTTCAGTTTCTTTTTTTACTTCTTTAACTGTTTCTTTAACTTCAGCTTTAATTTCTTCACCTAAAAGTGTTTTTTTAGCAGTAACAACTAAAGCAGTGAAACTTTTTGGATCATCGATTGCAAGTTCAGAAAGCATCTTACGATTGATTTCGATACCAGCTTTATTTAATCCATTGATAAATTTAGAATAACTTATATCATTTTCTCTACATGCTGCATTAATTCTTGTAATCCAAAGTTTTCTAAAGTTTCTCTTATTTTGTTTACGGTCTCTAAATGCATAAGCACCACTATGGAATAATTGTTCTTGAGCTGTTTTATAAAGTCTATGTTTACTTCCAAAATAACCTTTAGCTTGTTTTAAAACTTTTCTTCTTCTGTTTTTAGAAACAGCGCCACCTTTAACTCTTGCCATATTTTACACCACCCTTTATATAACTTTTGAAAGGCCTTTTGCCATTGCCTTACCTAAAGTAGTTGTACCTCTTCTTTGACGTACTGCTTTAGAGCTATCCTTTCCTGTTTTGTGATTACCATTACCCATTTTGAAAGTAATAGTACCATTTTTCTTTTTGTTTAATACTTTGCTACTTGCCTTATGTGTTTTTTGTTTACATTTTCCCATAATTAAACTTCCTTTCTATTTTTTTGGAGCTAGCAACATATATGCTTGACGACCATCGAGTTGGGGTTTTTGTTCAACTGTAGATACCTCAGAAAGTGCCTCAGCAAAACGATTTAATACATCAATACCAAGTTCTGTATGAGCCATTTGTCTACCTTTAAAACGAATAAATGCTTTAATCTTGTGTCCTTTTTTTAAATAGTTTTCTGCATTTCTACGACGAGTTTCAAAATCACCAACATCAATTGTAACTGATAAACGATATTCTTTAATTTCTTTACTCGTTTCTCTTTGTTTTTTCTGTGCATCCTTTAATTTTTTTTGTTTTTCATAACGGAATTTATTGTAATCCATTATTTTGGTAACAGCAACACCATTACCTTGATTCATAAGTACTAAATCAAGTCCTGCATAACCCGCTAAAGTAAGTGCATCACTTAATTTTTTAATACCCATTTTTTCCCCATTTGGACCTATTACCATAACTTCATCAACCTTGATTTGGTTATTAATAGGTAACTCTTCAATCTTTGCTATATCTCTTTCCCTCCTTATAATTAAAAAGATGGATACAATTATCCACCTTAAAAGCTCATATTCTCACTCGGCCTTTAACCTACCAGTTTATTACTAGTCAGGTGGATAAAAATCTCTTTCCTTTAATTAACTAAAATTAGTTTACACCATTATTATATGCTTGTCAAGTAAAATTTTCTAGTTTTAAGTAAGTATTATTACATTTATAGTTTACTTACCTACAAAATACTTTCTTTCTCTACTATAACCATGGCCTAAATTATTTATATCAATATTACTTTCATTTATTGGTAAATATTTTATTTTATATTTGTTTAATAATGCAAATGTCATTTTTATATATAAATAAACTGCATTATCTAAATCATTATTTTCTATTAAATCACAAAGTGGTTCTAAAAATGATGGAACTATTATATTATTTATCATTTCTAAAGTTTTATTATTATCCTTACAATAATCTTCATATATTTTTTTGCTAACTAAAACACCATAAACATCATAATCCAAAAGTATTTTTTTACCAAAATCAAAAGTTATTAAATAACTTCTTAATTTACGAAGACTTTCTAAATATTTATGATTATCACTTAGCCCTAATATATCACAGCACATTGTAGTAATATAACAAAATGTATCTTTATCTCTTCGTGGATCATAACCATGTCTATTCATCCACCTTACTTGAGAATCAATAAATGAATTGCTTCTTACAATATCTTTTGAATAATGTGGACATTTTTCATCCATAGCCATTGGTCTACCATGATATGTACATCTAAAACCTCTTGTTGTAGCATCACTTTTACGTTCCAAATCATAATTTTTACAAGTTAAACAATAACCTTTATATTCTCTTAAATAATCAGTCATATTTCCCCCTTAAAACAACATTATTATACTTAAATAGGTATAATTTGTCAAATTAAAAAGCCTAAAGATTATCTTTAAGCTCTACAATAGTTTGTCCTAAATTCCAGTTATCTAAATAATATTTTTTTATTTGTTTATTATTACTTAAAACTTTATGAACTTCTTTAGTTAAAATATTTGTACTTTTACCATGAATTATAACAACTACGTCATTATGTAATAGTATATTTTCATTAATAAAATCATTTACAAGTACCTCCACCATACTTTCTATTTCTCCATGTAAATCAAGATGAGGTGTTTTACTAGTAATAATCATTACATTCCAGCTTCAGTTGCTATAACCGGAGGAGTTTCTTTTTGAATAGTTCCTTCATCTGGATATTTTTGTAAGAAATATTTCATTATTTCATCATATTCTGGTATTGATGATCTTCCACCAATTTTTACTACTGAAAGACCTGAGGCAATATTAGCAAAAGTTACAGTTTTTTCAATATCATATCCTTTTAAAAGTGCATAAGCAAAACTACCACAGAAAATATCTTTTGCACCAGTAGCATCAACTTCATTTACTTTAAGACCTGGCATAACTTTTATTTGATTATCCATTAAATACATTGCTCCTTTATCACCTAAAGTTACAACAATATTTCTATTTGGAAATTTATTTAATAATGCTGAATAGCAATTTACTAAAGAATTTGGATTATTAAAATCGATTTTTACACCAGAAACATATGAAGCAAAATCTTTACTTGCTATAATATATTTTGCATACTTACATAGTTCAATTGTTTCAGAATTTGCCATTTTTGCATCAATAATGGTTATTTTATTTGCATATTTATTAAATGCAGAAAGTGATGCACCATAATCAAATGAATCGACTAAAACAAGATCAGGATCCATTGGAAATTCAGTTTTTTTCATAAGAAGTTTTTCTTTATTAATATTTAAAATAGTCCTTTTCTTTTCTTTCTCATTTAATATAATATATGAAAGTGATGTTCTTTTTTCATATGCTATTTCCATATACTCAGTATGTACACCAACTTTTTCAAGTTCTTTTCGAATAGTATTACCAAAAGTATCATCTCCTACCATTGAGCCTAAATAAGAATCAACTTTATATTTTCCTAATAAATAAGCGGCATTTGCACAGCTTCCTCCACCACACTCATAGACTTCACTAAAATTTGTTACAGAACCTTCCTCAGGAAACTTATCAATTTTTGTAGTTACATCAAATGTAGACTGTCCTACACATAATACTTTCATATAATCAACCTACCTTCTATATAATTATATAATAAAATCTAGATATTTTAAAGCAAAAATTGTATAATATTTATTAGGTGATAAAAAAATGAGAGAAATTGAGGAAAACAAAACATATAGACATTTTAAAGGAAATGTTTACAAAGTATTATTTATTGGAAATGATAGTGAGAAAACTGATGAAAATGGTAATCCCGTAAAAGTGGTAATTTACAAATCAAATCATGATGGTAAAATATGGGTAAGACCTTATGATAACTTTATCTCTAAGGTTGATAAAGAGAAATATCCAAGTGCTGAACAGGAATATCGTTTTGAAATGGTAGATTAACTACCTTTTTTTATGATATAAAGTTTTTTATTTTTATAAAAAGCATAAAATATTTCACTTAGTAAAATATCTTCATTTTCTAAAGCATTTTTAATCCACGACTCACTTTTCTTAATATTTTTTAAAGCATCTATATCAATATTTCCATCTATAATAATTGGCATTGGATAATTACCTTTCATTTTAAGAGGTTTATATTTAAATATTGAAAGCTGTCCATTAGGCTCTAAAAAAGCAAATTCAACATCAGATATATCTCTTATTTCTTTTTGTCTTAAAGATAAGAGCAAATCATCAAGTGTATACCTTTGTTTAATCATTTCATGATAATTTATTTTTCCTTGAGAAATTATAAGTGAGGGTTTGCCATCAAGTATAAGTCTTAAATGTCTACATTTAATTGAAATATAAGCAAGAACTATTTCAAGTAATACTAAAATAGAAATTGGAATTATTGTTAAATACATAGGATCTGAATGATTTTCAATTGATATAGCTACAAGTTCCGCAATTAAGATAGAAACTATTAAATCAATTACACCAAGCTGTCCTACTTCCCTTTTTCCCATTAACCTATATGATATTGTTATAAAAAAATAAAAGAATAATGTACGTATAACTACCTTAAATAAAACCATTTTATCACCATTATTATTATGTTTAAAGTAATATAATTTTAATCATATCATACAATTTATTAGGTGATTATTATAAAAAAATTATTAGTTTATGGTAAATATATTGGTTTATTTATACTTATTGAATTATTTATTTCATTTATTTTAGGATTATTTAATCTTATAGGAGTATCCTCATATATAACTAGTTTAATTTCTTTTGTTATAAATATTTCTCTATTTTTTACACTATCTTTTATAAAAGGTAAACACACTAATAAAAAAGGTATTATATGTGGTCTTATTAATGGACTAATACTTATCTTAACACTTTTTATTATTACACTTATTTTATTTATTAAACATTTAAGTTATACTACACTGCTTTACTACTTAATACTTTTATCATCCTCAGTTATAGGTGGCATTCTAGGTAAAAATACACAAACTAAAACCCGCACTTAAGCGAGTTTTTATTTTAAATTATTTTTTGAATAAATACATCCACAATAATTTTGTCTATATAAATTATATTTTTTAGAATATTCAATTGATTTTTTATAACCATCTTCTTTTTTAAAATCAGAATATAAGTATTTTACATCATATAATTTTTCTAAATTACTTCCTATTTCATTTAATATACGAGAGTTTTTAAATGGGCTTACTGTTAAAGTTGTACAAAAATAATCAAAACCATTCTCTTTTGCTAATATAGCAGTTTTTTCAAGTCTTAAATTATAACACTTATGACATCTTTCTCCCCCTTCAGGAGCATCCTCTAAACCTTTAGCAATACATTTAAATTTTTCATTTTCATAATCACAATCTAAAATTGATATTTTATTCTTACTTGGAAAAGTTTCTATGAATCTTTTTTGTTCTTCTTTTCTTTTTTCATATTCAGAAAATGGTTCAATATTGGGATTATAGTATAAAACAGTTACTAAAAAATAATCTGATAATCTAGCAAGAACCTGTGAAGAACATGGTGCACAGCAACTATGTAAAAGTACAGTTGGAGTTCCCTTTATATTTTTAACTATATCTTTAAAAACATTATCATAATTTACATTCATACTCTTTTTCCTTTCAAATGTATTTTAGCACCATTTTTTTTGCTTAGCAACATTTGTATAATAATATTTATTATTATTTTTTTTATAGTAACCGTACACTTTTACCATAATATTTTAAAATATTTAATAAATTTATTTTAACTATCAATATCATATTCTAATATATAATTCTTTTATTTCTGGAGTATCAGACTTTATTAAATCCTTTCTTGCATATAATTTATATTCATATTCTTTATCAATATATATTAGTTTATACCCATCAATTTCAGAAAGTTTAAACATTATATCACCACTATTTAAAAGTAAGTGAGTAAATTT
>OLQV01000039.1_pt1 | contig 136177 bp, 117 predicted proteins | sample 1672371 | NCBI WGS metagenome assembly OLQV01 (sample SAMEA3136676, study PRJEB25190) | human gut metagenome
CGTGCGGAAACTCTATCGGCGCGTTTTTTCTTATCTCAACTCTCGGCGGAATGCGTTCGAGAACCGTTCCTTCCGTCGCGCGGACAAGTGTTTTTGCTCCCTTTTCAAAGGAATAATCTTCGAGGTCGAGTTTTCCTATAAGTCCTTTTCTCACGGTTCCGTCGGAAAGTGTTCGTTCAAGATAAATAAAACAGTTGACAATTGTTTTGAATTTGCCCGTTTCGAGATTTTCTTTCATTTTTGCGTTAACTTCCGCTATTCTTTTTTCTTTTCCCTTTTTTGAAAGATATATTTCGGGCAGAGTCATCGAAAGGGTAGAGGGCGCGTCTCCGACAAGTCTTTTCGTCTTCTTCCAATAGTTTTCGTCGGACGTATACTGGTCGCAGGCGACAACCGCCCATTTTTCAAAATCTGCCGCAGCGTCGGGCAGAAGGATATCCGCCGGGAGAAAACAGGCCTGCATCTCGCTCATTCCTTTCGCATCGGCGCGCCGCCGCGCGCGGCGCGGACGCTGCCTTCGACCCGGCGACACCGTCGAGATACTCGAGCTGCGTCAGGCACAGATTGCGCACATCTTCCAGGAATTTCGCGCAGGAGGTCTTTGCGTTGAGGAGCTTGGCTTCCTCGTTGGCGGTTTCGTGCTGAAGTCCGCCAAGTATTCGGTCGGACGTGTTCTTGGCCTCGCTGAGTATCTTGTCGGCGCGGGCCTGGGCATCGTCCTCTATCTGCTTGCCGACCTTCTGGGCCGACAGTATGGCCAGACGCATGGCGTCTTCACTGGCGCGGTACTCTTCTATCTTATCGACCAGCACCTTCATCTTGCCCTTGAGCACAGCAATCTCCTTCTGCGCATTGGCAAGCTCGGTGGCCACTTCTTCCTGATAGTTCTGCACAGCGGCCATGTCGTAACCGCCGAACATCGCTTTTTCAAAGGTTTTTTCCCGAATATCCTGAGGAGTCATGTTGGAAAGTCCTCCATTCTTTCTGATGGTATACTACTCGCGGGGCTGTCAGGGACAGTATGCCCGAATGTTACAGGTGAAACTCGCCCGACTCCATGTCGTCGAGCTGGTCGCCCATGAGGTCGACGTTGAACGGCGTGATGATATACGTTGCGCTGGCGACGCGGCGGATCTTGCCGTCCTGCGCGTAGGCGACGCCGGACAGGAAGTCGATCAGGCGGCGGGCGATGTTCTTGTCCGTCTGCTCCAGATTCATGAGCACGGCACGGCGATCGCGCAGATGGTCGGCGATCTCGGCCGCGAGCTCAAACTGCTTGGGCGCGACGAGCACGACCTTGAGCTGGCCGCCGCTGTTGAGGTTGACGACCTTGTCGGCCACGCGGCTGTCGCTGCGGGCGGTGTAGCCCGGCGCGGGGCGCTCGGGCTCTCTCACCGGTTCGGAGACCGGGTCGTCGCGGATGAAGGAGCTCTGCTTGGCGGCGGGCGCCGTGCGGCGCGCCGGCCGTGCCGGAGCGGGACGCTCAGGCGCGGGTGCTTCCGCGACCGGGATCGCCTCATCCTCATCGTCGAAAAACTCGTCGTCGTCATCGTACGGACGCGTCATTTTCTTCAGTTCATCCAAAAAGCCCATGCAGGGTCCCCCTTTATCTACCGGCGGCCGCTGTGTTGCCGCTCTGTTCTCTTTTATGTGCGGCGGGCGGCGCTCAATGCCGGGAATAGTCCCGTGCGCCGAAGATCGACGAGCCGACGCGCACCATGTTTGCACCGGCGGCGATGGCGTCCTCAAAATCCCCGCTCATACCCATGGACAGAAAGTCCATAGAAACATTATCGTATTTTTTTCTGCCGATGTCAACAAAAAGCTCGTGCATTTTCGTAAAATATGCATGATTTCCGTCGGAAGTTTCTGCCACGGGCGGGATCGCCATCAATCCGCGCACGCGAATGTGCGCGCAGGCAGCGGCGGTTTCCAGCAATTGCGGCAGGGCCGCGGGGTCAACGCCGCTCTTGGCGGCCTCACCGCCGATGTTCACCTCCAGCAGGATATCCTGCACGGTGTCCTGCATGGCGGCGCGCTTTTCGATCATGGCCAGCAGCTCCGGCGAGTCCACCGACTGGATGAGATCGACCTTGCCGACGACCTGCCGCACCTTGTTGGTCTGCAGGTGGCCGATGAAGTGCAGCGGTGCGCCGGTGTAGGCGTCCTCGGCGAGCTTTTCGGTCATCTCCTGCACACGGTTTTCGCCGCAGGCGTCGATCCCGGCGGCGACGGCCTCGCGCACGCGCGCGGCGTCGTTCATCTTTGTCGCTGCCACAAGCGTGATGTCCGCGCCCGTGCGCCCCGAAAGGCGGGCGGCGGCGTCGATGCGCGCGCGGATGGCGGCGATGTTTTCGGCAATGGTGCTCATTGTGGGTGGTGCCTCCTTATTTTACGACCTGTCCGTCGGACAGCCCCTTGCCGCTGACGACGATGTCGTTGCCGGCGCGCAGGGCGTTGCTGTCCGTGCTCTGGGCGACGAGACAGTAGCTGTCGGTCTGGTAGATGATCTCGATCGGTTTTTTCTCCAGCTGCGCCGCCGTGACGACGTAGACGAAGGTCTGCCCGTCGTCGTCCATGTGCACGGCCTTGAGCGGTACGCGCAGACCGGTGTGCTCACTGTAGACGACGTCGGCCGTGGCCTTGCGCATGGCCAGCGTGTCGGCCAGCGCGTTGTTGCACGCGAACACGACCGCGACCTCGCCGCTGCCGTCCGGCTCGCTCTTGCTGAATACGGTGGCCGAGATCGTGCCGCTGTAGTGCTGCGGGAAGTCGAGCGTGGCGCTGCCGCCCAGATTCAGGCGGTCGGCGTCGGCCTTGCTCATGATGGCGGCGAAGTACCACTTTTTCGCCGTGACGAGCTTGCCGATCGTGTTTGCGGGTGTTGAGGGGCTCGTGTGCTCGAGTGCGGCCACGCCGTCGGGCGTGAGGTTTTCAAGCGCCGCCGGGCTCAGCGCCTCATAACCGTCCACCGTGGAGGTGAACAGCCCCGCCGCCGGGGCGGTGATGCTGCCGCGGCCGACGCCGGCCTTTTCCAGCTGGTGCAGCTCGGCGTTGAGCGCGTCGAGGTCGCTCTGCGAGACGGTGCCCGTCGAGGCGCCGAAGAGCAGCGAGCTGAGATCCATGCAGATGTCGTCAAGCTCGGACGCGCTGCCCGCGGAGACGGCGGCGTTGAGCCGCAGGATGGCGCTGTGGACGCTGCTGTCAAGCTCGGATGCGCCCGAGGCGCTGCCCGCGCGTGACAGCAGGCTCGAGACGTAGGCAATCTCCTTTTTGAGCTCGCGCGCGCGGCTGGCGCTGTCGAGCGCGGCCTTGGAGTCGACGCCGATGGCGATCTCGCCGCCGCGAGCGACCTGCTTGCCGTCGTCCACGGACAGGGACAGAAACTCCTTGTCCGAGGCGATGACCTGCTCCTCGCGCACGACGATGCCGCTGGCTTGTCCGCCCTCGCTGACGGTCACAAGCACCGCCGGTGCGGTGGAATACGACTGCTGCGTGGAGCGAAACAGGTACACGCCCAGATACACGGCCATGGCCGCGAAGAGCACGAGCATGGCGATGTTCGTAAAGGTATTCGTTTTCTTCAAAGCCTGCCCTCCTTCCGGTGGGGGGCGGCGGGGAGATCACGCCTGCAGCTCGAGCGTCACCGCCCGCACCGGGGCGACCGTCGAGATCGCGTGCTTGTAGATCATCTGCTGGCGGCCGTCGGCCTCGATGAGCACGGCAAAGCTGTCAAAACTGCGCACGATGCCGCGCAGCTGAAACCCGTTCATGAGAAACAGGGTCACGGGGATCTTCTCCCGCCGGATGTAATTGAGGAATGTGTCCTGAAGATTCTGTGTCTTTTGCATGATCGCCGCTCCTTTTGCCGGAGCGGACATATATCGACTTATCATAGCACAAACTGCCGCTCCGTGAAATAGTGAATTTATACAAATCCGGCGAAAATGGCAGTTTTCTCCGCACTTGTACAGGCCACTATTCTATACCGCGTCCGGCCAAGAATTGCGTCGAACGGCGGCAGGCCAGGTCCATGTCCGGCGTTTTTTCGTGCCGCAGCCAAAATAGCTGCGCATCGCGCCGCAGCCACGTGAGCTGGCGCTTTGCGTACTGCCGCGAGGCAAGCCGGATGGCGTCCGCAGCCTCCTGCGCCGTCGCCTCGCCGCGCACGGCGGCCACAGCCTCCTTATAGCCGATGGCCTGCATGGCCGTGCAGTCGGCCGGGATGCCGGCGGCCAGCAGCGCGCGCACCTCGTCGAGCAGCCCCTGCTGCATCATGGCGTCCACGCGCCGGTCGATGCGCGCATAGAGATCCTGCCGGTCTGCGAACGTGAGCGCAATCTTTGCCGCGTCGTAGCGCGGCGGCACGGCGCGGGTCTCGGCGTCGTGCTGCGTGATGGTCTTGCCCGTGAGGATGTAGACCTCCATCGCGCGCACGATGCGCTTTTTGTCCGCGGGGTGGAGCTTTGCCGCGCGCTCGGGGTCAAATTTGCGCAGCTCGCCAAGCAGCCCCTCGCCGCCGATCTCGTCGTAGCGCTCGCTCAGCTCCTGCCGCAGCGCGGTGTCGGCCGTGCCGTCGGCAAAGGTGCGCCCGGCGATGAGCGAGTCGATGTAAAGCCCCGTCCCGCCGACGACGATCGGCAGTTTTCCGCGCGCGAGGATATCGTCCACACAGGCGGTCGCTTCCGCCGCGTAGCGCGAGACGGAGTAGTTCTCCGTCGGGTCGGCGATGTCGATCATGTGGTGCGGCACGCCCTGCATTTCCTCCGGCGTGGGCTTGGCCGTGCCGATGTCCATGCCGCGGTAGATCTGCATCGAGTCGGCCGAGACGACCTCGCCTCCGAGCCGCTGCGCGAGCATGACGCCCAGCGCGGTCTTGCCCGAGGCGGTCGGGCCGGTAATGACGACCAGTTTTGGCTGCATCCGGCAGCCTCCTTTCCATAAGAGCAAATTCAGAAAGAATGTGTTGAAAACTATTAGAAATGTGTTAAAATGAGACCATATCCCAGTATTCAAGAAGGTGAACCCATGAAGATCAAAATTTCTGCCGACAGCACCTGCGATCTCTCGCCGGAGCTGATCGCGCGCTACAACATCGGCATCACGCCGCTGTACATCGTGCGCGGCGACGAGACGCTGCGCGACGGCATCGATGTGCGTCCGGAGGAGCTCTACGCCTACGCGAAGGCCACGGGCAAGCTCTGCCAGACCGCAGCGGTGAACGTGTCGGACTATCTGGCGTTTTTCAGCGCAGCGCGCGCCGAGTATGACGCCGTGATCCACTTCACGATCTCGAGCGATATGTCCGGCTGCTACCAGAACGCCTGCATCGCGGCGCGGGAGTTTACGAATGTCTACCCCGTGGACGCGCGCAACCTCTCGACCGGCATCGGTCATCTGGTGCTCGACGCGGCCGAGATGGCCGCGCAGGGCATGGATGCGGCCGACATCGCGGCGGCGCTGGAGAAAAAGCGCGAGAAGCTCGATGTCAGCTTCGTGCTCGACACGCTCGATTATCTCGTGCGCGGCGGGCGCTGCTCGTCACTCGCGGCGCTGAGCGCCAATTTCCTGCATCTCAAGCCGTGCATCGAGGTCAAGGACGGGAAAATGGGCGTCGGCCGCAAGTACCGCGGCAAGCTCGAAAAGTGCTATGTGCAGTATATTGAGGACCGGCTCAAGGGCCGCGACGATATTGACTGCCACCGCATCTTTATCACGGATTCCGGCATCGACAAGGCCACCTGGCAGGAGCTCGAGCGCGTCGTGCGCGCGTGCCAGCCGTTTGAGGAAGTGTATCACACGCAGGCCGGCTGCACGGTGTCGAACCACTGCGGCCCCGGCTGCATGGGCATTTTGTACTACCACAAGTAAATAAAGTTGTACAGTCTGACAGGGAGCGCATCGCGCTCCCTGTTTCTCTGCCCAAAAGTATTACTTTTGGGCAGAGAACTGCGGCCTGACTGCATCGCACGCGCTGTCCGCCTGCGGCGGGCGGCGCGCACGTTTGCAGGCCGAGCGGTATTTTCTCCGCCGCACATGTCGCCGGAGAAAATGGCTGGACTTTCTTTCGCCGCGCCATTGGCGAAAGGTGGTGCGTACGTTTGATCAACTGAGGGGGAGCGCGCCGCGCTCCCTGTTTTTTACACGATGCGCTTAAAGAGCTTGTCCAGCTCGCGGCGCGTGAGCGTCACGGCGACGGGGCGTCCGTGCGGGCAGTATTTCACCTCGCCCGCGCACACCGCGTCCGCCAGACGCAGCAGCTCCTCGGGCTCTGTCTGCCAGCCGGCCTTGATGGCCGCCTTGCACGCCACGGTCTTGAGCACCTCGTCGCGCACGGCCTGCGCGTCCGTGTGCGCGCCGTGGCGCAGCTGCGCGCAGATCTCCTCGAGCGCGGGCAGCGCATCGCCCGCGTCGATCTGGGTGGGCACGCCGCGCAGGATGTAGTCGCTGCGGCCGAACGGCTCGAGCGTGAAGCCGAGCTCCGCGAGCGTGTCGCCGTGCTGCTGCAGCACCTCCGCGTCGCTCGCGTCGGGCGTGAAGGGCAGCGGCTCGAGCAGCGTCTGCGACGGGATGTCGGCAGGGTTCTGGCGCAGACGGTCAAAATTGATGCGCTCGTGCGCCGCGTGCTTGTCGATGAGGATGAGGGTATCGCCCTTTTCCACGAGGATGTAGGTGTGCATCGCCTCGCCGATCAGGCGGGCGGGCGGCGTCTCCGGTTCGGCGGGCTCGGGCTCAAGCGCGGTCTGCACGCCCTGTACGACCGGCTTCGGCATGGGCGGCTGCGGCGCTGCGGGTGCGGGCGGTGTGAACACCGGCGGCGGGGTCACGCGCGGCGCTGCAAAGGCCGACGCCGTCGGCGAACGGAACGAGACCGCCTCCTCCGCCGGGGCGGCGGGGGCATAGGTGCGCGCGCCGGAAAATACCGGCGCCGCGGGTGCTGCGCTCCGGCTCGGCGCGGCGGGCAGGAAGGGGTCCGCCTTCGGAGCGGGCGCGGATGCCGGCTCGGGCTTGGGCACGCTCGGCTTCGGTGCTGCGGCTGCGGGGGCGCGCTCTGCCTCGAGCGCTGCGCGCGCGCCGTAATACACGGCGTCGAACACCGCGCGCTCGTGCGAGAATTTCACCTCGGTCTTTGCCGGGTGAACGTTCACGTCCACTGCCGCGCAGCTGAGCTCCACATACAGCACGCACGCGGGAAACCGACCCACGAGCAGCGTGTTGCGGTAGGCCTGCTCGAGCGCAGCCTGCAGCGCGGCGGATCTGATCCACCGTCCGTTGCAGAAGAAATGCTGCTGCGCGCGGCTGCCGCGCCCGGCAGCGGGCGAGGAGATGAAGCCGTGCACGCGCACGCCGTCGACCTCGCCCTCACAGGGCAGGAGCGTCTTTGCCAGCTCGCGCCCGAGCAGGCTGTACACGCAGCTGTCGAGCTTGTTGTCGCCGGGGGAGAAAAACAGCTCCTCCCCGTCGCGGATGCAGCGCACGGATACATCCGGACGGCCGAGCGCACACCGCAGTGCCGCGGCGGCGCAGGCGGCGCCCTCCGCGCGGTCGGTCTTGAGAAACTTGCGCCGGGCGGGCGTGTTGTAAAACAGGTCGCGCACGATCATCGTCGTGCCCTCGGGGCAGCCGGTCTCGTACATATCCTGGATCTCGCCCGCGTCGAGCGTCATGTGCGTGCCGCTCGGCGCGCCGCGCCGCCGCGTCGTGAGCGTGATGTGCGACACGGCGCTGATGGCGGCCAGCGCCTCGCCGCGAAAGCCCATCGTACCGATGGCCTCGAGCCCCTGCGCATCGTGCAGCTTGCTCGTCGCGTGGCGCAAAAACGCGATGCCCGCGTCCTCGGGCGTCATGCCGCAGCCGTCGTCGGTCACGCGCAGGTAGGTCGCGCCGCCGCCGCGCAGCTCCACCGTCACGGTGCGGGCCCCGGCGTCGAACGCATTTTCCACCAGCTCCTTGACCACGGAGGCGGGCCGCTCGACGACCTCGCCCGCGGCGATCAGATCCGCAAGATGCGGAGAGAGAATTTGAATATCGGGCATGGTTTGCCCTCCTTTGTGCACAGTCCGCGGGAAGCGAGCCTCCCGCGCGTATATTATAAAGGATTGGCATTGAAAATTCCACCGCGAAATGCTACAATATTCTATCACACTTCAAATTTTACCCGGATATATCCGGACAGGCAGGAGCATTGCATGAGCTATCAGAGAGTAGAGATCCCCGAATCGGACATCCAGCGCCAGCTGGACATCTGCGCGCAGCTGCGCGCGCATTTTTCCGCCGGCGGCCGTCAGCCGCTGGCCATGGTCGACACCTACGGCTGCCAGCAGAACGAGGCCGACAGCGAAAAGCTGCGCGGCTATCTGCGCGCCATGGGCTTTGATTTCACACAGGACGAATTCGCGGCCGATGTCGTCGTCATGAACACCTGCGCCGTGCGCGAGCACGCCGAGACGCGCGTGTTCGGCAACGTCGGCGCGCTGACGCACACGAAGGCGCGCAATCCCGAGCAGATCATTGCGGTCTGCGGCTGCATGGCGCAGCAGGAGCACGTGGCCGAGAAGCTGAAAAAGTCCTACCGCATCGTTGACCTCGTCTTCGGACCGCACGAGCTGTGGCGCTTCCCGGAGCTGCTGCGCAGCGTCTGCACCGAGCACCGGCGCGTGTTCGCCATCGACCCGGCGGACGGCAGCGTCGCCGAGGGCATCCCGCGGCAGCGCGACGGCAGCGTCAAGGCGTGGCTGTCGATCATGTACGGGTGCAACAACTTCTGCACCTACTGCATCGTGCCGTATGTGCGCGGGCGCGAGCGTTCCCGCCACCCGGAGGAGATCGTGCGCGAGGCGCGCGAGCTCGTTGCGGCGGGATATAAGGACATCACGCTGCTGGGGCAGAATGTCGACTCCTACGGCCGCGACCTCGACGAGGACGTGGACTTTGCCGACCTCATCCGCAGCATCAACGCCATCCCGGGCGACTTTGTCATCCGCTTCATGAGCAGCCACCCGAAGGATGCGACGGAAAAGCTCTTTCGCGCCATGGCCGAGTGCGAAAAGTGCGCGCACCAGATGCACCTGCCCGTGCAGAGCGGCAACGACCGCGTCCTGCACGCGATGAACCGCGGCTACACGCGCGAGAAATATCTGGCGCAGGTGGCGCTTGCACGGCAGTATATGCCCGACCTCGTGCTCACGACGGACATCATCGTGGGCTTCCCCGGCGAGACGGACGAAGAATTTCAGGACACGCTCTCGCTCGTCGAGGCCGTGCGCTATGACGCGATGTTCACCTTCATCTATTCGCCGCGCGTCGGCACACCGGCGGCGAAGATGCCCGACCCCTACACCCGCGCGCAGAAGCAGGTGCGCTTTGACGCGCTCGTCGCGTCGGCCAACGCCATCTCCGAGCAAAAGCACCGCGCCTATGAGGGCAGCGTGCAGCGCGTGCTCGTCGACGGGGCGGACGGCCGGGGCGACCATCCGCTCACGGCGCGCACGAAGGGCGGACGGCTGGTGCATATGCGCGGCGGCGAGGCGCTCGTCGGGCAGTTCGTGGACGTGAAGATCACTGGCAGCAACACGTGGGCGCTCTACGGCGAGGAGGCGTGACATGGCGGAACTGACGCCGATGAAGCGGCAATATTACGAGATCAAGCAGCGCAATCCCGACTGCCTGCTGTTTTTCCGGCTGGGCGATTTTTATGAGATGTTCGACGACGATGCGCGCCTTGCCGCGCGCGAGCTCGACCTCACGCTCACGACGCGCGACCGCAACGTCGAAGACCCCGCCGAGCGCACGCCCATGTGCGGCGTGCCGTACCACTCGGCCGAGGCGTACATCGGCCGCCTGATCGCCAAGGGCTACAAGGTGGCCATCTGCGAGCAGATGGAGGATCCCGCGCTTGCCAAGGGGCTGGTCGAGCGGGACATCATCCGCATCATCACGCCCGGTACGGTCACGGCCTCGTCCATGCTCGAGGAGAACAAGTCGAACTATCTCGGCGCGGTGTATCTGAGCGCGCAGTCCGGCGGCACGGCGTTCTGCGACCTCTCGACGGGGGAGTTCTGCGCCGCGAGCTATCCGGCCGACGCCGTGAGCCACATCCTCAATGAGCTCGGGCGCTTTGCCCCGCGCGAGGCCGTATGCGCCGATGCTGCGGCGGAAAACGACGACATCCGCACCTTCCTCACCAAGCGCCTCGGCAGTCTGGTCGAGGCGGGCGGCGACCGGTTTGAATACATGGCGGCGGCTGCGCGTGTGTGCGAGCAGTTTGACGTGCAGAGCACGGACGAGCTCGGCCTCGGCGAGGCACCGGCGGCCGTGTGCGCGGCCGGCGCGCTGCTGGCCTACCTGCACGAGACGCAAAAGTGCGACCTCGGTCACATCCGGCGGCTGGAGCTGCTGGGTGACGACCACTACATGGAGCTCGACTACACCACGCGCCGCAATCTGGAGCTGACGGAAAACCTCCGCTCCGGCGAAAAGCGCGGCAGCCTCCTCTGGGTGCTCGACAAGACGAAAACGCCCATGGGCGGCCGCCTGCTGCGCACATGGGTCGAGCGTCCGCTGCTGAGCCCCGTGCAGATCCGCCGCCGCCTCGGCGCGGTGGAGGAGCTGGTGAGCGAGAGCGTGCTGCGCAGCGAGCTGATCTGCTGCCTGCGGGAGATCGGCGATATGCAGCGCCTTGTCTCGCGCGCGGTGTACGGCTCGGCCAACGGGCGCGACCTGCACGCGCTGGCGCTGTGCTGCGCGCAGCTGCCGCAGCTGACGGCGCTGCTGCAAAACGTGCACAGTGCGGCGCTGCGCGACATCGCGCAGATGGACACGCTCGCCGATCTCTGCGCGCGCATTGACCGCGCGATCTGTGACGAGCCGCCGTTTTCCGTGCGCGAGGGCGGCATCCTCCGCCCCGGCTACAGCGAGGAGGTCGACCGCCTGCGCAACGTGCGCGACCACGGCGCGCAGACCGTTGCCGAGCTGGAGCAGCGCGAGCGTGAGCGCACGGGCGCAAAAAAGCTCAAGGTCGGCTACAACAAGGTTTTCGGTTATTATATCGACATTCCCAACAGCGCGGGCATCACCGAGCTGCCGGAGGACTATATCCGCAAGCAGACGCTGGTGTCGAGCGAGCGGTATTTCACGCACGAGCTCAAGGAGCTCGAGAACACGCTCCTGACGGCGCGCGAGCGCATCGCGGAGCTGGAATACCAGCTCTTCAACGAGGTGCGCCAGCTTGTTGCCGATGAGGTCGCGCGTGTGCAGGCGGCGGCGGACGCCGTGGCGCGGCTCGACGCGCTGTGCTCGCTGGCCGAGACCGCCGTGAAGAACAACTACGTCTGCCCCGAGGTGGATCTGTCGCGCACGCTCGACATCCGCGAGGGGCGTCACCCCGTCGTCGAGCAGGCGCAAAAGGACAGCCTCTTTGTCCCGAACGATACGTTTCTCAACGATGCCGATGACCGCGTCGCCATCGTGACCGGACCGAACATGGCCGGCAAATCCACCTATATGCGCCAGACCGCGCTCATCGTGCTCATGGCGCAGATGGGCTCGTTCGTCCCGGCGAAAAGCGCTGTCATCGGCGTGGTCGACCGTGTGTTCACGCGCATCGGCGCGTCCGACGACCTGGCCGCCGGACAGAGCACGTTCATGGTCGAGATGAGCGAGATGGCCAACATCCTCCGCCACGCCACGGCGCAGAGCCTGCTCATCCTCGACGAGATCGGCCGCGGCACGTCGACGTATGACGGCATGGCCATCGCGCGCGCGGCGCTCGAATACTGTGCAGATCCCCGCCGCCTCGGCGCCAAGACCATGTTCGCCACGCACTACCATGAGCTGACTGCGCTCGAGCAGACGCTGCCCGGCGTGCGCAACTACAACATCACGGCCAAAAAGCAGGGCGGCACGCTGCTGTTCCTGCGCAAGATCGTCGCGGGCGCGGCCGACGACAGCTACGGCATCGAGGTCGCAAAGCTCGCCGGCGTGCCGGACACGATCATCACGAAGGCCAAGACCTACCTGCGCGAGCTGGAGTCCGGCGCGGCGCAGCCCGCCGCCCCCGCGCACCCGGCGCAGGACGATGCGCAGATGACGCTCGGCGACGCCGCCGGAGACGTCATCGCCGAGCAGCTGCGCGCCATCGACCTCAACACCATCACGCCGCTCGAGGCCATGCGCCTGCTCTTTGAGCTGCAGCAGAAAGCGAGGGGCTGATATGCGCAGAGCCAAAGCAGAGTGGAGCGATCCCATGCCCCGCGGCGCGCGCATCGCGGGCTGGGTCTATTTTCCCATCCACGTGGCCGTGCTGCCGCTGACGATCGGCGCACTGCTCATGGCGGTGCTCGGCGAGCTGCCGTCGGACATCCTGTGCAACGTCTGGTATTATCTCATCGGCCTCGTGTTCACGCTCGCCGTCATGTGGCGCTTTTTGCACCGCAGCTATGACACGATGGCCGGCAGCATCCTGCGCTGCATCGGCATGATGCTCGCTGCCTACGGCATCGACGTGCTGCTCTCTCTCGTGCTGCAGCTCGGCACGGGGCTCATCGGCGAGCTGCCCGTGCCGAACAACGACGCCGTGACCGGCCTTGCCAAAGTGGACTACAAGCGCATGACCGCCGTCGCGGTGCTCATGGCGCCGCTCGTGGAGGAGTGCCTGTTTCGCGGCGTGGTCTTCGGCACCATCCGGCCGCACAGCCGCTTCTGGGCGTATGCCGTGTCGATCGCGCTCTTTTCGCTCTACCACGTCTGGCAGTACGTCGTCATGTACGGCGATCCGAAGCTGCTGCTCTCGGCGCTGGCGTATGTGCCGGTGTCGGCCGCGCTCACGTTCTGCTATGAGCAGACGCGCTCGATCTGGCCGCCGGTGTTTTTCCACATGTGCATCAACGCGCTCTCGCTCGCGGTACTCGCCGGGTGAGCGCAGAAAAGATCCGCCGCTTTCCGACTCCGGAAAGCGGCGGATCTTTATGCTTCGATTTTTTCGTACACGCAAAACTGGTAGCCCACACCGTCATGCTCGGCGCGCGGCTCGGCGGATACGCAGCACCACGCGGGGTCTGCGTCCAGATCCGGGAAAAACACGTCCGAGTGGGGCGCGGCGTCGATTTTTGTGACGTATACGCGCGTCATGTGGGGGAACATCTGCCGGAACACACTGTCTCCGCCGATGACGAAGCAGCGCGCGTGCTGCGCGGCGGCGGCCACGGCCTCGTCCGGGTCGTGCACCACCTGCGCGCCCTCGATCGTGATGTTCCGGCGCGAGAGCACAAAGTTTTCGCGGCCGGGCAGCGGCTTTCCGCCCGGAAAATCCTCCAGCGTGCGCCGCCCGACGATCACGGCGGCGCCCATCGTCAGCTCGCGGAAGCGGCGGCGGTCGGCGGGGATCACAAGCGGCTGTGTGCCCTTGGCACCGATGCCCCAGTCGGCATAGACGGCAACGATCGCATCCATGGCAGGCCCTCCTTACACCGCGATGGGGATCTTCCCCGTGAACTCGCTGTATTCGTAGCCCTCGACCTGGAAGCTGTCGCGGGTGAAGGCGTAAAAATCGTTGACGGACGGGTCGATGAGAAACTTCGGCGCGGGCTTGGGTTCGTTTTGGATGATCTGCTCGATGACCGGCACGTGGCGGTCATAGATGTGCGCGTCGGCGATGACGTGCACCAGCTCGCCCACCTGCAGGCCGGACACCTGCGCAAACATATGCACGAGCACGGCGTACTGCACGACGTTCCAGTTGTTCGCCGCGAGCATATCCTGACTGCGCTGGTTGAGGATGGCGTTGAGGGTGTTGCCCGAGACGTTGAAGGTCATCGAATATGCGCAGGGGTAGAGCGCCATCTCGTGCAGATCCTCGAACGTGTAGATGTTCGTCAGGATGCGGCGGGAGGCGGGGTTGTGCTTCAGGTCATAGAGCACGCGGTCCACCTGGTCGAACTCGCCCTCGGGATATTGGTGCCTGACGCCGAGCTGATAGCCGTAGGCCTTGCCGATCGAGCCGGTCTCGTCGGCCCACTGATCCCAGATGTGGCCGCGCAGGTCGTGGATGTTGTTCGACTTCTGCTGCCAGATCCACAGCAGCTCGTCCACGGCGGTCTTCCAATAGGTGCGCCGCAGCGTCAGCAGCGGAAACTCCTCGGACAGGTCGTAGCGGTTGACGATGCCGAACTTCTTGACCGTGTGCGCCGGAGCGCCGTCGTCCTCCCAGTGGGGGCGCACGGCCCGGTCGGTATCCCAGACGCCGTTTTCCAGAATATCGCGGCAGTTGCGGATGAACACCTCGTCTGCGTAGCTCATGATTCGGCTCCTTTCGAAAAAACAATGACACATTAGTTTATCACACGGGCGGCGGGGTTGTAAATGGCGAAAGCCGAAAACGCGCCGCGCCGCGGTTATTTTACGAAAGATATAAAAATGTCGGGCAAATTTGGTCAAAATGCCACGGAGATTTGACACGTTTTTTGCGCACAGACCGTCCCGTTTTTTATCATTCGATGCTATAATCAAAGGAGCGATACCCCAAATCATGAAACGGAGGATATCACATGAAGCACATGAAGAAATTGCTTTCTCTGCTGCTGGTGCTTTGCCTCGTGCTGAGCCTGAGCTGCACGGCATTTGCGGCCGAAGCGGAAAAGCCGCTGGACGGAAAGACCGTCATCCTGCACTCGAACGACGTGCACGGTGCGATCGATCTGTACGCGGCCATGGCAGCCCTGAAGGCGGACTATGAGGCGCAGGGCGCAGAGGTCATTCTCGCCGACGCCGGCGACTACAGTCAGGGCACCGTCTATGTCAGCGTCAACAAGGGCGCGGACGCGGTGACCATGATGAACGCGACCGGCTATGACGTTGTCACCCTCGGCAACCACGAGTTTGACTACGGCTATGCGCAGCTGGTGGAGAACATGAAGGCCGCCAAGTTCCAGGTCCTGTGCGCTGACGTGCTCGGCGCCGATGGCAAGACCATCTTTGACGCCAACACCATCATCGAAAAGGGCGGCGTGAAGATCGGCTTCTTCGGTCTCGAGACGCCCGAGGCGCAGACCAAGGCCAACCCCAAGCTCATTCAGGGCCTGAAGTTCCTCGCCGGAGCGGACGGCAAGGAGCTCTATGACTGCGCGGCCGCACAGGTCGCGGACCTGAAGGCGAAGGGCGCAGACCTCGTCGTCTGCCTCGCGCATCTGGGCATTGATGAAAGCTCCGAGCCCTACACCTCCTATGATCTGGCAAAGAACGTGCAGGGCATCGACTTCATCATCGACGGCCACTCCCACAGTGTCATGACCGAAGGCCCGAACGGTGAGCCCATCCAGTCGACCGGCACGGCCTTTAAGAACATCGGCGTCATCACCATCGACAACGCCACGAAGAAGATCCTGGGCAACGACCTGATCAAGGTTGCTGATTACGAAAAGCGCGACGCGACCGTCGCCGCGGCCGCCAAGGCCATCATCGACCCCATCGACAAGGCCTACGGCGAGAAGTTCGCCGTGAGCGAGGTGGCGCTCAACGGCACGAAGGCGCCCGACGGCAACCGTGACTCCGAGACCAACCTCGGCGACCTGATCACGGACGCCATGCTCTGGAAGGTGCTTACCGACGCGGAGGTCACCGTTCCGGAGGAGAACGTGGTCGCCATCACCAACGGCGGCGGCATCCGCGCGAGCATCGGCGTGGGCGACGTCACGAAGAAGGACATCAACACCGTGCTGCCGTTCGGCAACACGCTCGCCGTGGTCTACGTGAAGGGCTCCGAGCTGCTCGAGGCGCTCGAGGCCAGCACGTACTGCACGCCGAAGTCCATCGGTGGCTTCCCGCAGGTGGCGGGCATGCAGTTCAAGGTCACGACGTATGAGAAGTACGACGCGAACGCCGAGCCTTATCCGGGTTCTACGTACTATGGCCCCAAGACCATCAACCGCGTGACCATCAGCTCGATCAACGGCAAGGACTTTGACCCCGAGGCCACCTATGCCGTCATCACGAACAACTTCGTGGCCGGCGGCGGCGACACGTACTATGCGTTTGCCGCAGCCACCAACCAGTTCGACACCGGCCTGCCGCTGGACGAGGTGGTCATGGAATACATCACCAAGGAGCTCAAGGGCGTGATCGGTGAGACCTATGCCGAGCCCGCCGGCCGCATCGTGGTCGATCAGGGCGTCGCCCCGGCGATCGCCGATGTGCAGAGCATGGTCATGGGCGAGGCTTCCTACACGGCTGAGAGCTACAAGGCCTATGCCGCTGTCGAGGCCAAGCTGGCCGCCGCCGAGACCGAGGCCGAGCGCGTGGCGCTGTGTGCCGAGCTGCGCGCTGCGGTTTCCGGTCTGAAGATTGTTGAAAACACGTTTGACGACGCCGCGAGCGGCTGGTATAAGCCCGCTGTCGACTTTGCGCAGGCGTCCGGCCTGATGTCCGGCATGGGCGACAACAAGTTCGCCCCCGACGTCACGACGACCCGCGCCATGGTCGCGCAGGTGATGTATGAGCTCGCCGACGAGCCCGACGTGTCCGATCTGACCTGCCCGCTGAGCGATGTCGACTCCACCGCGTGGTACGCGGATGCGGTCACCTGGGCCTACAACGCCGGCGTGGTCAGCGGCTATGAGGACGGCACGTTCCGCCCGGGCCGCACCATCACCCGTCAGGAGATGGCCGTCATGTTCTACGGCATGCTCTTCGGCACGGATTCCATCCTCATCGAGGATGACATCAAGCTCGCCCTCGGCGCGTTCAAGGACGGCGACACGGTCGCTTCCTGGGCACGCGAGGCGGTCGCTGTCTGCTACATCAGCGGGATCATGGTCGGCGACAACGGTTCTTTCAAGCCGACCGACCTGCTCAGCCGCGCGCAGCTCGCACAGGTGTTCCGCAGCTTCTACGAGACGCAGCTGACCTTTGCGCTCGACGAGCTTCCGGCCGCGCCCGAGCAGCCCAGCACGCCCGAGCAGCCCAGCATGCCCACCGCAGCGTAATTGCAATCCCCCGTGTTCAGGAGACCGCTTCGGCGGTCTCCTTTTTGTGCGTTTTGCGCATGGGATCGTGCTTGACAATTCCGGAAAACCTTTTACAATATAGGGCGAACCGATCTGAAGAGTCTACAAGGAGGTTTTTGATATGAATCTGAACAAATATCTGGACATCGCACCCGAGGTGCAGCAGGCGCTCGCAGACGGCCGCCCGGTCGTCGCGCTCGAGAGCACGATCATCTCGCACGGCATGCCCTATCCGAAAAATGTGGAAACGGCGCTGCTCGTCGAGCAGACCCTGCGCGACAACGGCGCAGTGCCCGCCACCATCGCCATCCTCGGCGGCCGCCTGAAGGCCGGCCTGTCCAAGGAGGAGATCACCTACCTCGGCAAGACCGGGCGCGGCGTCGCCAAGGTCTCGCGCCGTGACCTGCCGGTCATCTGCGCGCGCGGCATGGACGGCGCGACCACCGTCACCACGACGATGATGATCGCCGACATGGCGGGCATCTCCGTTTTTGCCACCGGCGGCATCGGCGGCGTGCACCGCGGCGCCGAGACGACCATGGACATCTCCGCCGACCTTGAGGAGCTGGCGCAGACGCCGGTCATGGTCGTGTGCGCAGGCGCGAAGGCCATCCTCGATCTCGGCCTGACGCTGGAGTATCTGGAGACGAAGGGCGTGCCCGTGCTCGGCTACGGCACGGATGAGCTGCCCGCGTTCTACACCCGCGAGAGCGGCCTCGGCGTCGACGCGCGCGTCGACACGCCGGAGGATCTGGCTGCCATCTTCCAGGCGCAGCGTGACCTCGGCCTCAAGACCGGCATGCTCGTCACGAATCCGATCCCGGAGCAGTACGCCATGGACAAGGCCGTCATCGACAAGGCCATCGATCAGGCGCTCGCCGAGAGCCATGAACAGGGCATCCACGGCAAGGAGACCACGCCGTTTCTGCTCGCGCGCGTGGCGGAGCTCACCGGCGGCGACAGCCTCGAGAGCAACATCCAGCTCGTGCTCAACAACGCCTGCGTCGCAGCCAAGACCGCTGTCGCCCTCTGCAAATGAAGGGCGGCGCGTGGCTCGTGCTTGCCGTGTCCATGCTGATGGGGCTCGGCCTCACCATCGGGGCGATCGCCTCGCGCCGGCAGATGCGCACCGCCGTCGTGGTGGTGCTGTGTCTGGTCGGCATCGGCATCGTGCTCGCCGGCGCGGCGCTGAGCATCGGCATCGGCATTTTGTGAGCGCGTGAAACTGCATAGGCAAAAACACCGCAGACCGGCTGGTCTGCGGTGTTTTTTGAGTCTGTCGAAAAGTGTTACTTTTTGACAAAGAGCGCAAAGGCTGCGAGGTTTTTGTCAGCGCGGCTTATTCGCCGTCGGGCTGCGGCTTCGCGACTCGGAAGATCATGCGCGGGGTCTCGGTGCTGGCCTTCGTGTTCGGGGCGATGGATTCGGTGATGAACGAGTTGCCGCCGATGACGGAGTTTGCGCCGATGACGGTCTTGCCGCCGAGGATGGACGCGCCGGAGTAGATCGTGGCGTTGTCGCCGACGGTCGGGTGGCGCTTGCCGGTCACGGCGTGGCCGTGGCGCGGGCTGAGCGCGCCGAGCGTCACGCCCTGATAGAGCTTGACGTGGTCGCCGATGACCGTCGTCTCGCCGACGACGATGCCGGTGCCGTGGTCGATGAAGAAGTATTCGCCGATCTTTGCGCCGGGGTTGATGTCGATGCCGGTCGCGCCGTGGGCGTATTCGCTCATGATGCGCGGGATGAGCGGCACGCCGCTCTCATAGAGCTCGTGCGCGACGCGGTAGACGAAGATGGCATACAGGCCGGGGTAGGAGAAGATGACCTCCTCCTTGCTGCCGGCGGCGGGGTCGCCCTCGAAGTTTGCCGACACGTCCTTCATGAGGATGGTCTGGATCTGCGGCAGACGGCACAGGAACCGGTCGCAGACGGCGTTCGTGCGCTCGCGCAGCTCGCCCTCGTCCGCGATCGTGTTGGAAAAGGCCAGATGCACCTGCTCGCGCAGGTCGGTGTAGATCTCGCCGAGCAGGAACTCCGCAAACGTCTCGGCCGAGACGTGCGACACCGTGCCGCCCGCGAAATACGCCGGGAAGAACACCTTCTGCAGATTCTCAATGATCTTGATGATGACCTTGCGGTCGGGCATGCGCAGGTGCTCGCTGTACATGGGCACCTCGGCGGTCTCGTAGCCGTTGGCGATCTGTGCGGCAACGGCGTGCAGCAGACTTTTTTGCGTCATGATGGGCAATCTCCTTTTCAATTTCTTCTTTTTTCCACGGGCTGCAGACAAAAAACGCAGGAAGCGCGCTGCTTCCTGCGTAAAAACCATTGTGGATACCATACGGGCGCGGTCCCGCGGCCGTAGAGCTACCGGCAGAAAGCGACGCAGCTTTGCGCACGACAACAACAGGCCGTCGGACATGCCGCGACCCGGATGCTGCTGCAGCTGCAAAGACGCATTGCTCAGGCTCCTTCCGGTAATGCCCCTTGATGGGGCGCTCTGATATCTTGTATAACACGAACTGCCGCACTTGTCAAGTGACGATGTGCCGCACTTGTCGCACGCGCCGCTCAGGTGCGCTTTTTCGGCAGCTTCGTGACGCGGCCGTCGCCGTGGTCGATGTACGTGTTTTCGAGCACGTCGATCGTGCTGCGCCGCCAGTCGGCGATGTATTCCTCGCGCAGCGCCTTGCGCTCGGCCTGCTCGTCGGGCGTCAGGTCGCGCTCGCGCGCGATGCGCGTCAGCTCGCTGATGCGATCCATCTTTTCCTGTGTCAAGGTTTTGCTCTCCTCTCAGTTTTTCAGGCTGTGCAGCGGGGCGGGGATGCGTCCGCCGCGGGCGATGAAGTCCGCCGCGCTGCAGCGGTTGACCGGCATGACCGGCGCGCTGCCGAGCAGACCGCCGAACGCCACCGTGTCGCCCACGTGCTTTCCGGGCGCGGGGATGATGCGCACGGCGGTGGTCTTGTTGTTGATCATGCCGATGGCGGCCTCGTCGGCGATGATGGCGGAGATGGTCTCGGCCGTGGTGTCGCCGGGCACGGCGATCATGTCGAGCCCGACCGAGCACACGCACGTCATCGCCTCGAGCTTCTCGATCGTCAGGCGGCCGGCCTCGGCCGCGGCGATCATGCCGGCGTCCTCCGACACGGGGATGAACGCGCCCGAGAGCCCGCCGACGTGGGACGAGGCCATGACGCCGCCCTTTTTCACCGCGTCGTTGAGCAGCGCGAGCGCCGCCGTCGTGCCGGGTGCGCCGACGGATTCCAGCCCCATCTCCTCGAGCACGGCGGCCACGCTGTCACCGACGGCGGGCGTCGGTGCGAGCGACAGATCCACGATGCCGAACGGCACGCCCAGCCGCGCGGACGCCTCCTGCGCCACGAGCTGGCCCATGCGCGTGATGCGGAAGGCCGTCTTTTTCACCGTCTCGGCCACGACGTCAAACGGCTGGCCGTGTACGCTCCTGAGCGCGTGCTGCACGACGCCCGGCCCGGACACACCGACGTGCACCTCGCACTCCGGCTCGCCCACGCCGTGAAATGCGCCCGCCATGAAGGGGTTATCCTCCACGGCGTTGGCAAAGACGACGAGCTTGGCGCAGGCCATGCCGCCCTGATCGGCGGTGAGCGCGGCGGCGCGCTTGACGGTGCGGCCCATTTCGGCCACGGCGTCCATGTTGATGCCCGCGCGCGTCGAGCCGACGTTCACGCTTGAACACACCAGCTCCGTCCCGGCCAGCGCCTCCGGGATGGAGGCGATGAGCACGCGGTCGGATTCCGTCATGCCCTTTTGCACGAGCGCGGAAAAGCCGCCGAGGAAGTTGACGCCGATCTCATGCGCGGCACGGTCGAGCGCCTGCGCATACGGCACGTAGGAGGGCGCGCCCGTGCCCGCCGCGACGAGCGAGATGGGCGTGACGGACACGCGCTTGTTGACGATGGGGATGCCGAACTCGGCCTCGATATCCTCGCCCGTGCGCACGAGCCGCCCCGCGAGGCGGCAGATCTTGTCGTACACCTTCGTGCAGCTGCGCGTGATGTCCGTGTCCGCGCAGTCGAGCAGGGAGATGCCCATCGTGATGGTGCGGATGTCAAGATGCTGCTGGTCGATCATGGCGATCGTCTGCAAAATTTCACTGCGGTTGATCATGGCTGTGTCCTCTCAGATGCGGTGCATGGCGTTGAAGATGTCCTCGCGCTGGGCGCGGATCTGCAGGCCGCGCTGCACGCCGGCCTCGTCGAGCATGCGGGCGAGGTCAGCAAACGGGACGGTGCACTGCGACGCGTCCACGAGCATGATCATCGTGAAATACTCCTGCAGCACCGTCTGGCTGATGTCCAGCACGTTCACACCGTACTGCGCCAGCAGGGCGGTCACGTCGGCGATGATGCCGACACGGTCTTTTCCGATCACGGTTACGATTGCACGCATAGATTGTCCTCCTTATTGACCGATCGCGCCGAGCTCATCGAGATCGCGCTCGAACGCGGGAATGAAATGCTCCAGAAAATAATGTACCTCCGGCAGGGGAGAGGCCTCGAGCGCCGCGCGCGTCTGCGCCTCGGCGGAGAGGAACTCGTTGTTGCCGGCCTTGCGCTCCTCGATGCACTTGATGTAGGCCGAGAGCTTGTCGGCCGCCTTCACGAGCGGGTAAATGTCGCCGTCCTTGTCCTCACCGAGCACATCTGCATAGGTCTCCCGCAGCTCCGGCGGCAGCATGCCGAGCAGCTTCTGCACGGCCAGATCCTCCACCGCGTGGTAGGCCGACATGATCTCGGCGTTGTGATACTTGATCGGCGTCGGCAGGTCGCCCGTGAGGATCTCGGACGCGTCGTGATACAGCGCCGCCGTCGCAAGGGCGTTGACGTCGCACGGCTCATGGAAGATGTCGCGCCGGATCACGCCGAGCGCGTGCGCGAGCACCGCGACCATGTGGCTGTGCTCCTGAATGTTCTCGGGCAGGGCATTGCGCATCAGCCCCCAGCGCGCGATATAGCGCATACGCGAAATGAGCGCAAAGAAGTTGGAATCCATCGTTTGCTCCCCTCAAAACGGATAATTTGCGATATGGGCACATTTTATCATGCCGTTCGGGGAATGTAAACACGAAAAAGTGTTGCAATATCAGGTTTTCCATGCTAAAATGCAGATTTGTGCAAACAGAAATATCTAAAATATGTGATTCTCTTTGAGGAAGTGTGCAAAATGGAGAAATTGAGAAACATCGCCATCATCGCCCACGTTGACCACGGCAAGACCACGCTGGTCGACGAAATGCTCAAGCAGGGCGGTGCATATCGCGAGCATCAGGAAGTCGTCGAGCGCGTCATGGACTCCAACGATCTGGAGCGCGAGCGCGGCATCACGATCCTGGCCAAGAACACCGCCGTGCGCTACGGCGACACGAAGATCAACATTGTCGACACGCCGGGTCACGCCGATTTCGGCGGCGAGGTCGAGCGTGTCCTGAAGATGGTCAACGGCGTCATCCTGCTCGTGGACGCCGCCGAGGGCCCCATGCCGCAGACGCGCTTCGTGCTCAGCAAGGCGCTCGAGCTCGGCCACCGCGTCATTGTCGTCATCAACAAGATCGACCGCCCCGACCAGCGCATCCACGAGGTCATCGACGAGGTGCTGGAGCTGCTCATGGACCTCAACGCCACCGACGAGCAGCTTGACTCGCCCATGCTCTTCTGCTCCGGCCGTCAGGGCACCGCATCCTACTCCCCGGATGTGCCGGGCAAGGATCTGCGCCCGCTGTTCGAGACGATCCTCGAGTACATCCCCGCTCCGGAACAGAATGTCGACGCGCCGTTCCAGATGCTCGTGTCGTCCATCGACTACAACGAGTTCGTCGGCCGCATCGCCATCGGCCGCATCGAGCGCGGCGTCATCCGCCAGAACGAGGAGATCGCCGTGTGCAACTACCACCAGCCGGACGCCCCGGCCAAGAAGGCCAAGGCCGTGTCCATGTATGAGTTCGAGGGCCTGCAGCGCGTGCCCGTCACGGAGGCGGAGGCCGGCAGCATCATCGCCATGTCCGGCATCGGCGACATCACCATCGGCGACACGATCTGCGCGCCGAGCTGCGTCGAGCCGATCGAGTTTGTCAAGATCTCCGCGCCCACGATGGAGATGACTTTCTCCGTCAACGACGGCCCGTTTGCCGGCCGCGAGGGCAAGTTCGTCACCAGCCGCCAGATCCGCGAGCGGCTCTACCGCGAGACGCTCAAGGACGTGTCTCTGCGCGTGACCGATCTCGAGGGTGCGACGGATTCGTTCAACGTCGCCGGCCGCGGCGAGATGTCGCTGTCCATCCTCATCGAGACCATGCGCCGCGAAGGGTATGAGTTCCAGGTCTCGCCCCCGCGCGTGCTCTACCAGACGATCAACGGCCAGAAGTGCGAGCCCATCGAGCGCCTCGTCGCGGATGTCCCGACCGATGCGGTCGGCTCCGTGATCGAAAAGCTCAGCGCCCGCAAGGGTGAGCTGCAGCAGATGGAGCCCATCGGCAAGCGCACGCGGCTGGAGTTTCTCGTGCCGGCGCGCGGCCTGTTCGGCTACCGCAACGAGTTCATGACCGACACGAAGGGCGAGGGCATCATGGCCTCCGTCTTTGACAGCTACGCCCCGTATAAGGGCGACCTCAGCCGCCGCAACACCGGCTCGCTCGTCTCGTTCGAGACCGGCGAGAGCATTACCTACGGCCTGTACAACGCGCAGGAGCGCGGCCAGCTGTTCATCGGCGCGGGCGTGCCCGTGTACGCTGGCATGGTCGTCGGCGTGTCGCCGAAGCAGGAGGACATCACCGTCAACGTCTGCAAGAAAAAGCAGCTGACCAATACCCGCGCCGCCGGCTCTGACGACGCGCTGCGCCTCGTGCCGCCGCGCAAGCTGAGTCTGGAGCAGAGCCTGGAGTTCCTCGCGGACGACGAGCTGCTCGAGGTCACGCCCAAGAGCCTGCGCATCCGCAAGCGCATCCTCGACCACGAGCGCCGCATGAAGGCCGCGCACGGCAAGGGCGCAAAATAAATCTTTACAAGCGCGCCGCGATGTGCTATTGTAAAACAGTCCATGTGCCCGGATCCGGGGTCTGGCCGCTTTGCAGCGGTTCCTTTCCGCCCGGTTCTGCGCCAGCGGATACGAAATAAAGAAAGGAATGTATCACCATGATCACCAAGACCGAAAAGACCGCAGTCATCGAAGCCAACAAGACGCACGAGGGCGACACCGGCTCGCCGGAGGTCCAGATCGCCATCCTCACCGAGCGCATCCGTCAGCTCACCGAGCACCTGAAGGTGCACCCGAACGACAAGCACAGCCGTCTGGGCATGTACAAGATGGTCGGCAAGCGCCGCCGTCTGCTCGACTACCTCGCCAAGAAGGACATCGAGCGTTATCGTGCGATCATTGCAAAGCTGAACATCCGCAAGTAAGTTTGGCTTTTCCGAAGGGTATGAACGTTTGAAAGCAGGGGGATAATTTCATATTGTCCCCCTGCTTTTTTCGTCCGCGCCCGAATGTTCATCTTTCGGGAGCGCCGCTGCCCAGTATTTGAATCTGCGCCCCATCGCGTATGGGACGCGGATGCAAGTGCTGGCTCTGGCGTTTCCGCTGACAAAAGAAAGGAGCACCAGAACCATGATCATCACCACGCACAAGCAGTTCCCCAACTACAAGCGCTACGAGATCGAGTACGAAGGCCGTCCCCTCGTGATGGAGACCGGCAAGCTCGCCGAGCTGTGCAACTCCGCCGTCCTCGTCAGCTACGGCGAGACGACCGTGCTCGTCACCTGCACGGCTTCCGCCCGCCCGAAGGACGGTGTGGATTACTTCCCGCTGTCCGTGGACTTCAATGAGAAGCTCTACGCCGTCGGCCGCATCCCCGGCAGCTTCATGCGCCGCGAGGGCAAGCCCAGCCTGCCCGCCGTGCTGGCCAGCCGCCTGATCGACCGCCCGATGCGCCCGCTCTTCCCGAGCGACCTGCGCAACGACGTCATCATCGCCTGCGAGGTGCTGTCCGTCGACCGTGACTGCAGCCCGGAGATCACCGCCATGATCGGCGCGAGCGCCGCGGTGAGCATTTCCGATGTGCCGTTCAACGGCCCCATCGCCGGCATCGTCCTCGGCTGGGACGGGGAGAAGTACCTCTTCAACCCCACGCAGGAAGAGCGCAAGACCAACCGCATGATCACCACCATCGCCGCCACCCACAAGAAGATCGTCATGATCGAGTCCGAGGCCGATCAGGTGCCGGACGACGTCATGTATGAGGGCATCGTGCAGGCGCACGAGCATCTGCAGCCCGTGCTCGATCTCATCGACAAGATGGTCAGCGAGATCGGCAAGCCGAAGTTCGAGTACGAGCACGCCTCCTTTGACGAGGAGCTGTTCGACCTCCTGTGCGCCAACGAGATGGAGGCCATGGAGTACTGCATGGACACCGACGACAAGAACGTGCGCGAGGCGCGCGTGAACGAGTGGATCGCCGCCGTGCAGGAGAAATATCTTGACGAGCATCCGGACATGATGCAGTTCATGGACGAGATCCTCTACAAGATGCAGAAGAAGATCGTCAAGAAGTGGCTGCTCGCCGGTCACCGCGTTGACGGCCGCAAGATGAACGAGATCCGCCCGCTCGATGCCGAGGTCGGCGTGATCCCGCGCGTGCACGGCTCGGGCCTGTTCACCCGCGGCCAGACGCAGGTGCTGTCCATCGCCACGCTTGCCACGCTGTCCATGGCACAGAAGCTCGACACCATCTGGGAAGAGGAAGAAAAGCGCTTCATGCACCACTACAATATGCCGCCGTACTCCACCGGCGACGCCCGCGCCGCCCGCAGCACCAACCGCCGCGAGTACGGCCACGGCGCGCTCGTTGAGAAGGCGCTGCAGTGCGTCATCCCGCCGGTCGAGGAGTTCCCGTACGCCATCCGCGTGGTGTCCGAGGTGCTCTCGTCCAACGGCTCGACGTCGCAGGGCTCCATCTGCGGCTCCACGCTCGCGCTCATGGACGCCGGCGTGCCCATCAAGGCGCCGGTCGCCGGCATCTCCTGCGGCCTGATCCAGGACGGCGACGACTTCACCACCTTCATCGACATTCAGGGCGTTGAGGACTTCCACGGCGAGATGGACTTCAAGGTCGCCGGCACGAAGGACGGCATCACCGCCATCCAGATGGACCTCAAGAACGACGGCCTCAAGCACGAGATCGTCAAGGAGGCGTTCCGCATGACGCGCGAGGCCCGCTTCCAGATCCTCGACGAGATCATGCTCAAGGCGATCGCCGAGCCGCGCAAGGAGCTGGCCGATTCCGCCCCGAAGATGATCCAGATGAAGATCAACCCCGACAAGATCCGCGAGGTCATCGGCTCCGGCGGCAAGGTCATCCAGAAGATCTGCGCCGACACCGGCTGCAAGATCGACATCGAGGACGACGGCTCCATCTTCATCGCCTCCGAGGACATCGAGGCCTGCCGCGCCGCGCGCCAGACCATCGAGAACATCGTCTTTGAGCCGGAGGTCGGCGAGCTGTACTACGGCAAGGTCTCCAACATCCGCAGCGAGTTCGGCGCATGGGTCGAGCTGGCTCCGGGCAAGGACGGCCTCGTCAAGATCAAGGATCTCGAGTTCAAGCGCACCGAGAAGGTCGAGGACGTGCTCAAGATCGGCGACATGACCTGGGTCAAGGTCATGAACGTTGACGACCGCGGCCGCATCGACCTGTCCCGCAAGGACGCAATGCGTGAGAAGGGTCTCATGTAATCTCGATATCAGCACAACTGTGCGGGCGGGGTGCAGCAACACTCCGCCCGCTTTTTCAGGGGGGCACAGCACATCATGTACGAAAAACGAACGCTGCCGAACGGTGTGCGCATGGTCTACGAGCACATGCCGCACGTGCGCTCGGCGGCCATCGGTGTGTGGATCGGCGTCGGCTCGCGCTACGAGTCGCCGAGCGACGCCGGCAGCGCGCACTTCATCGAGCACATGCTCTTCAAGGGGACGGCGCAGCACACCGCTTCGGAGCTGGCCGAGCACATGGACGCCATCGGCGGTCAGGTGAACGCCTACACCACGCGCGAGGGCACGTGCTACTATGCGCGCGTGCTCGACGAGCACCTTGACCGCGCGGGCGACCTGCTGGCCGAGATGCTCTTCACCTCAAACTTTGCCGAGGCGGACGTGGCCAACGAGTGCGGCGTCATCCGCGAGGAGATGGACATGTATGCCGACACGCCGGAGGATCTGGTCACGGAGCGGCTCATCGGCGCGGCCTTTCCCGGCACGCTCGGACGCCCGGTGCTCGGCCGTCCGGCCACGATCGAGCGGCTGACGGGGGCGCGGCTGCGCGCGTTTCAGCTTGCGCACTATATCGCGCCGCGCATCGTCGTCGCCGTGTCCGGCAGCTTCACGGAAGAGAACCTTGCGCATCTGGCGGCGCACTTTTCGTGGCTGCCCGCGCGGCCGGATCTCACGATGCGCCGCGGCAGCTACACCCCGGCCTTCACGCTCAAGCGCAAGGCCATCGAGCAAAACCAGATCAGCATCGGCTTTCCCGGCCTGCCGACGGGGTCGGAGGCGCGCTTTACCATGGCGCTGCTCTCGTCCATCCTCGGCGGCAATATGTCCTCGCGCCTGTTTCAGACCGTGCGCGAGAAAAACGGCCTCTGCTACGCCGTGTACAGCTACACGGCGGGCTTTCTCGACTGCGGCATGTTCGCCGTCTCCGCTGCCGTCGGCCGCGAGACGGAGCAGCGCGCCCTTGCGCTCATCCGCGACGAGCTCGACCGCTTCCGCACCGACGGCGTCACGCAGTCGGAGCTCGACCGCGCGCGCGAACAGGTGCACGCGAGCGTGCTCATGGCGGAGGAATCCACCGCCGCGCGCATGAATAAGCTCGGCTACTCCGAGCTCTACCTCGGCCGGGTGCTCTCGGCGGATGAGGTGCTCGCGCGCTACGACGCCGTCACCTGTGAGGACATCCTCGGTCTCGCGCGAGAGACGCTGGACTTTGCGCGCGTGTCGTTTTCGGCCGTCGGCCGCCTGCGCCCGCAGGAGGAATACGAGCAGCAGCTCAAGGGATAACCAAAAACGCCGCGGAAGCTTAGCGGGGCGTTCGTAAGACAGTTAACGGAGCGCATCAGTGCGGATGCGCTCCGTTTCTTTATGCTATTATGACATACGGCACAGTTGCAGCGGCCCCCTTGGCTCTCCCAAAGGGAGAGCCAAGTTCCGCGCGTAATGCACGACACCGAACGGTGCATAGAAGTGCGCCCTCGTTATCTGTTCGATAAATTCCGATTTGCAGGTGAGTTCGGCTCCATAGTATCATATGGCCGGATAAACTACAAGAACAGCCACAGCAGTGCAAACTGCTGTGGCTGTTCGCTGCCTTACGAACACCGGCCATTTTGCGGCGTTTTCCTTTTCAGTCGTCCGGCTCACCAGCCATGACCGTGTGCCGGATGCGGCGGATACCACACCCGCGCCGCTTGCGCAAGCGGGCGGCGCACAAAAAACTCCGGCGGCTCTGCTTTTGAGCCGCCGGAGCGTTTTATGCGGTTTTCGTTCAGCCGTTCTGGATCAGCAGCTCTGCGATCTGCACGCAGTTGGTGGCTGCGCCCTTGCGCACCTGATCGCCGCAGCACCAGAGACACAGACCGTTGGGATCGGTCAGGTCGGGACGGATGCGGCCGACGAACACGAGGTCCTGATCCGACGTGTCGAGCGGCATGGGATACTGCAGCGCGTCGAGATCGTCCACAAGGCGGCAGCCGGGGGCGGCGGCGATGGCCGCGCGCGCCTCGTCCACGGAGATGTGGTGCGCAAAGTGCACGGCGGCGGAGATGGAGTGGCTGCGCACAACCGGCACGCGCACACAGGTGCACGACACGTTCATGTCCGGCAGGTGCAGGATCTTGCGGCCCTCGTTCTGGAGCTTCATCTCCTCGGAGGTGTAGCCGTCGCACTGCTCGCCGCCGATCTGCGGGATGACGTTGTAGGCGATCTGGTGCGCGAACACCTTCGGGGCGTAGGCCTTGCCGTCGCGCAGGGCGTCGATCTCGTTTTGCAGCTCGATCGGGCCGCCCGCGCCCGCGCCGGACACGGCCTGATACGTCGACACGACCATGTCGCGGATGGGCGAGAGCTTGCGCAGCGCGTTGATGGCCGTCAGCGTGATGATGGTCGAGCAGTTGGGGTTTGCGATGATGCCGTGGTGCAGCTTCACGTCGCCGGCGTTGATCTCCGGCACGACGAGCGGCACGTTCGGGTCGAGGCGGAAGGCCGAGGAGTTATCCACGAATACGGCGCCGGAGCGCACGATCGCGGGGGCGAAGCGCTCGGCGATGTCGTTTTCCGCCGCGCCGAGGACGATGTCCATGCCGGCGAAGGCGGCGTCCGTCGCCTCCTCGACAACGATGTCCCGACCCTGCCACGACACGACTTTGCCGGCCGAGCGGGCGCTCGCGAGCAGGTGCAGCTCCCCGACGGGGAAGCTGCGCTCGGCGAGGATCTTCATCATTTCCTGACCCACGGCGCCGCTTGCGCCGAGGATGGCAACACGATACTGCTTCATATCTGAACTTCCTTTCTTACTTCACAAAGCTGTTATACAGGACCTGAATGGCGGGGGCAAAATCCTTCGTATCCACGCCGACGATGATGTTGAGCTCGTCCGGTCCCTGCGAGATCATGCGGATGTTGATGCCGTGCTCGCCGAGGGCGGCGAAGATACGGCCCGACGTGCCGGGGCGGAACACCATCTTCCGGCCGACGGCCGCGACGATGGAGATGTTCTCCGTCACGTGCAGGTGATCCGGCTTGAGCTGCTTTTCCAGCTCGCCGAGCACGGAATACAGGCACGGGGCGATCTTCTCACTCGGTACGACCAGCGACAGGCAGTCGATGCCGCTGGGGGCATACTCGATGCTCACGCCGTTGCGCTCGAATACCTCGAACACCTGCCGGAACGCGCCCACGCTCGAGGACATGCCGGTCTTGGCGATGGTGATGATGGAGTAGTTTTTCTTGCCCGCGATGCCGGTGATGAGCCGCCCGTCGTCCACATCGTCGAACGACTCCATGATGAGCGTGCCGGGGTGATCAGGGGCGTTGGTGTTGCGGATGTTGAGCGGGATGTTCTTCTCGCGCACGGGGAACACCGTCCCCTCGTGCAGCACCTGCGCGCCGACGAAGCTCAGCTCGCGCAGCTCGTTATACGTGATGCGCTCGATCGGCAGCGGGTCGGGCACGATGCGGGGATCGGCCATGAGGATACCGGACACGTCCGTCCAGTTTTCGTACACGTCGGCATTGAGCGCCGCCGCCGCGAGCGCGCCGGTGATGTCGCTGCCGCCGCGGGAGAAGGTGCGGATCTTGCCGTCGGGCGTCACGCCGTAAAAGCCGGGGATGACGACCCTGCGCCCCTCGGCCAGCCGCTGCAGCGCGGCGTAGGACGCCTCCTTGTCGATCGTGCCGTCAAAGCGGAAGCGCACCCACAGCTCCGCGTCGAGAAACGAGTAGCCGAGGTAGTCCGCCATGAGCAGGGCGGAGAAATATTCGCCGCGCGACACGAGCTCCTCCTCCGAGATGCCGCTGCGCAGCTGCTGGCGCAGCACGTCGAGCTCGGCCTCGATGTCGACGCTCAGCCCGCACTCATCACGGATGGCGATGTAGCGCTCGCAGATCATCTGAAAGATGCTCTCGCAGCTCACGCCGTACTGCAGATGCGCGTGGCAGAGGTAGAGGAGGTCTGTGAGCTTGTGGTCGTCCGCGTCACGCTTTCCGGCGGCGGACACGACGATGACCCTGCGCGCGGGATCGGCGCGCACGATGTCGCGCACCTTTTCAAACTGCTTGGCGTCCGCCATCGACGAGCCGCCGAATTTTGCAACCTTGAGCATGGCGTCCTCCTTATTGCAGCGCGGCAAAGAAGCTCTCACCGTCCTGCCCGAGCGCCTGCGCCATGAGCGCGTGCATCCGGCTCACGGGGATGGGCTGCGTGATGACGGCGCCTTCCCAGTCGCCCTCGGCGAGGGCTGCCAGCTCCGGCAGCGCGGCGCGCGTGCGCACATAGTAGCGGTGCTGTACGCCGGCATTGTCCGGCACAGCCGGAACAAAGGAATCGGTATAGAAGGCGTGCACACCGCGCGTGATGTCCACCAGATCCTGCACGACGTTGTAGGCCGTCGGGTAGCGCCCCGCGCCCTGACCGAAGAAGCTCTGCACGCCCATACGGTCGCCGTCCATGCTGATAAGGTTGAAGTTCGCGGGCACGGCGGCCTCAAGCGCGTCGCTGCCGAGCAGCGTCGGCTCGACGTAGGCGCTGATGCTGCCGCCGCGCTGTTCGGCGGTGGCGATCAGCTTGCACGTGCAGTCGTGCGCCTGAAAGCGTGCGATGTCCGCCTTGCGCACGTTGCGGATGCCGGACACCGGCACGTCCGCCTCGCGCAGCGACACGCCGAAGGCCACATTGGCGGACAGGATCAGCTTGCGCTGGATGTCCAGCCCGTCGATGTCGGCTGAGGGGTCTGCCTCGGCATAGCCGAGCGCCTGCGCCTGCGCGAGCACGTCGGCAAAGTCCACATCGCTGTGGTGCATCGCGTCCATGATGTAGTTGGTCGTGCCGTTGAGGATGCCCCAGACGCGGGAGATGTGGTTGGCGCGCGCGGCCTTTTCGAGGTTTGTCAGCCACGGGATGCCGCCGCCGACCGCCGCCGTGCACCGCAGCGCCGCGCCGTGCTCCCTGGCGAGCGCGTTGAGCTCGTCATAGTAGCGGCACATGAGGTATTTGTTCGAGGACACCACGTTTTTTCCGGCGCGCAGCGCAGCCGCCACGTATTCATACGCCGGGTGCAGACCGCCCATGACCTCCACGACGGTGTCTACCGCGGGGTCGCTGAGAATGTCCTGGATATCATACGTGGTCTTGGCGGTCAGCTCGCCGAGATCGCGCCGGCACAGCACCCACGCTGCGCGGATATCGTCCCGGTCGGCGAGCATATCGTAAACGCCCCTGCCGACAACGCCAAAACCAAGAAGTCCGATGTTCATGATGTTCCCTCACTTTAGATCCGATGAAATTGCCCGCGATAAGCGGACATATGTTTTTCGAGCGAGAACAATATACCACGCCTGTCTGTGAAATGCAAGGCTGCATGGCATTTTTGCGCCGAAAACGGCAAAAAACCGGCAGAAGCGAACTTCTGCCGGTTGCCTTTGTGCAGTTTTTACTGTCCGCGGTTTTGCAGCGCGGTCAGGTAGGGGTTGAAGCGGCGCTCGGTCTCGAGCGTGGAGCAGTCCATGTGGCCGGGGTAGACCTCGTAATCGCCGGGCAGGGCCGCGATCTTCGCCAGCGACTGCAGCTCGACCTCCATGCTGCCGCCCTCGAAGTCCGTGCGGCCGCAGGAGCCGGCAAAGAGCGTGTCGCCGGTGAAGAGCGCATCGCCGCAGATGAGCGTCACGCCGCCGGGCGTGTGGCCGGGCGTCTCCATGACGCGGAAGGTCAGATTGCCGACCTTGACCTCGTCGCCCTCCTTATAAAAAATCGTGCCCTCGGGCGGGACGAACGAGTAGCTGTCGAACGCGACGGCCGTGCCCGCGTCGAGCGCGTTCATGTACACGGGCGCGCCGGTCTCCTCGTGCACGGCATAGACGGCGCCGGTGTGGTCGTAGTGGCCGTGCGTGAGCAGGATGGCGCGGCAGGTGAGGTGGTTGTCCTCCAGATAGTAGAGGATGGTGTTGGACTCGTCGCCCGGGTCGATGACGGCGCACTCGAGCGTGGTCTCGTCGGTGACGATGTAGCAGTTGGTCATGAGGTGCCCGACGGGCAGACATTTGATGAGCATGGGGTAGCCTCCTTTATAATTGATCGGTATCGAGCAGGATGGTAACGGGGCCGTCGTTGACGGACGCGACTTGCATATCCGCGCCGAACTCGCCCGTGCGCACCGTGAAGCCGCGGGCCCGACAGCCGGCGATCACGCGCTCATAGAGCGGCACGGCGGTCTCCGGCCGGGCGGCGGCCGTGAAGCCGGGGCGGCGGGAGCGGCAGTCGGCAAAGAGCGTGAACTGGCTCACGATGAGTAGCTCTGCGCCCGCATCGGTGGGATTGACGTTCATTTTGCCATTGGCATCTTCAAACACGCGCAGGCCGCAGATGCGGTCGACGATGCGGTCGGCTTCGGCCTCGGTGTCGGACACGTGCACGCCCAGCAGGACGAGAAAGCCCTTGCCGATGCGCGCGGTCTCCTGTCCGCCGATCGTGACGGACGCTTCGTTCACACGGGTGATGACAGCTCTCATGCTTTGCCCTCCTGTTTGGTTTTCCCTGCGTTTTTGGCGTGCTCGGCCTGCAGCTCTGCCGTGTTTGCGGTGGCCTTCGCGATGTCGGACGCACCGCTGCGCGAGATGCGGATGACGCCGCGGACGGCGCTCAGGCGGCTGATGATCGTGCGCAGCTCGGCCAGATCGTGCACCTCGACCGTGATCGTGATGGTCGAGCGGCCGCTGTCCACGTCGCGCGCGGTGAGCGTGCGCACCTTGGCGTTGAGCGTGTTGAGCGCGGTGGCCACGTCCATCACGAGACCCGAGCGCTGTGCGCTGAGCAGCGTGAGCGTCGTGCCGTAGGAATCGGTGGTGTTCTCCGCCCAGCTCACGCGGATCCAGCGGCCGGCGGTCTCCGGATTGTCGCGGCTGGCGAGGTAGTTTTCACAGTCCGTCCGGTGGATGGACACGCCCGCGCCGCGTGTGATGAAGCCGATGATGCTGTCGCCGGGCACCGGCGTGCAGCAGCGGGAGAATTTGATGAGGCAGTTATCGAGCCCCTCGACGAGGATGCCGTGCACGGCGTGGCGCGGACGCTTGTTGCGGCGCTCGGCCGCCTCGTTGATGCGGTCGATGGCGTTTTTCTGGTTGGCCTTCTGGCTGCGCAGGATCTCATCGCGGATGCGGTTGACGGTGCGCGTGGCGGTCACGCCGCCGTAGCCGATGGCGGCGTACAGATCGTCGAGCGAGGTGAAGGCCAGCCGCTTGAGGATCAGCGGCAGGATCTCGTCGCCCATGATGTCGGCCGGGGCGATGCCGTTGGCGCGCAGCTCGCGCTCAAACTGCTCCTTGCCGTGGACGATGTTTTCCTCGCGGCGCTCTTTTTTGAACCACTGCTTGATCTTTGTGCGCGCGGCGCCGCTCTTGGCGAGACTGAGCCAGTCGCGGCTCGGGCCGGGCGCGTTTTTCGACGTGCGGATGTCGACGATGTCGCCGTTTTGCAGCACATAGTCGAAGTTCACGATGCGGCCGTTGACCGTCGCGCCGACCATGCTGTTGCCGATCGCGGAGTGGATGCTGTAGGCGAAGTCGATCGGCGTCGCGCCGGCGGGCAGGTTGATCACGTCGCCCTTCGGCGAGAACACGAACACCTCGTCGGCGAACATGTCCACCTTCAGGTTGTGGAAAAAGTCCTGCGCGTCGGACTCCTGCTGCGTTTCGAGCAGGCGGCGGATCCAGGCGAACTTTTCCTCGTCGCCGGCCTTGGTGCCCTCACCGCTGCCGGTCTTGTATTTCCAGTGCGCCGCGACGCCGTATTCCGCCGTCATGTGCATCTCCCACGTGCGGATCTGCACCTCGAACGGGATGCCCTCCGAGCCGATGACCGTCGTGTGCACGCTCTGGTACATATTCGGCTTCGGCGTGCTGATGTAGTCCTTGAAGCGGCCGGGCAGCGGCTTGTACATATCGTGGATGATGCCGAGCACGTTGTAGCAGTCGGGGATCGTGTCCACGATCACGCGAAACGCGCACAGGTCAAAAATACCGTTGATGTCGAGCTTCTGCGCATACATCTTGCGGTAGATGCTGTAGATGTGCTTGATGCGGCTCGAGATGGTGGCGTGCACGCCGTCGAGCTCCAGCCGCTCGCGGATCTGCGTGCGCATCTCGTCCATGAATTTTTCCAGCGTCGGCATGCGCGCCTCGAGCGCGTCCGTGATGGCGCGGTAGCCCTCGGGGTCGAGGTAGAGCAGCGAGAGGTCCTCGAGCTCCCATTTGATCTTCTGCATGCCGAGGCGGTGCGCGATGGGGGCGTAGATCTCCATCGTCTCGAGGGATTTGATGCGCTGCTTCTCCTCGCTCTGATAGGCCATCGTGCGCATGTTGTGCAGACGGTCGGCCATCTTGATGAGGATGACGCGGATGTCCTTGGCCATGGCCAGCAGCATCTTGCGCATATTCTCCATCTGCTGTTCTTCGACGCTTGTATACTGCACGCGCGTGAGCTTGGTGACACCCTCGACGATATCGGCCACCGAGGTGCCGAAGCTGCGCGCGATGTCGTCATGCGTGAGCGAGGTATCCTCGATCGTGTCGTGCAGCAGCGCCGAGATGATCGAGTCCTCGTCGAGCCCCATCTCCGCCGTGATGATTGCGGCGGCGATGCAGTGCGACACATAGGGCGAGCCGTCGCGGCGCTTTTGCCCCGAATGCGCACGGTCGGCGCACTCGAAGGCCGCGCGCACGCGGCCGAGATCCGCCGGGATGCCGGCGGAGGTGATCTTCTGTTCCAGCTCCTGATAATGCGCCTCGAGGTCGTAGGGCACCGGGGTCGCGTTTTCGGCGCGGGTCGCTTCAGACATGGGGGTTGCTCCTTTCCGAAAAGGAATGGGAATTTCCTGAAAATGTTTCATAGCAGCTTCTGCCGGCGGTCGCGCAGCGCCTGCAGCAGCTTGGATGCGCCGAGATCCACCTTGCCGCTGGTCGGCAGCGGGCGCAGGCGCAGCGTCTCACCGTCGAAGTCGACGGTGGCGAGTCCCATCTCGGCCATGACGCGCAGGCACACGCAGAATTTTTCCGGGCGCATGGGCGCGCGCTCCGGCAGCTCCGAAAGGGAAAAGACCATCGGAGCCTTCAGCCAGCGCCACGCCACGGCGAAATCCGCCCGCAGGGGGTACAGATCCACCGTGTCCCACGCGGGCACGCACTGGTTTTTGAGCAGCGCGCTGCACAGCGGCAGCGGGTCGCTCGGGCGCACGTCGGTCACGAGCAGCTGCACGCTGCGGCGGCCGCGGAATTCGTTGATCTGCGGCGTGAAGGCCACATCCGCCCACTGGCCGATGCGCACGCCGAGCTCCGCCGGGGTGCAGGAGAAGAAGATGCCGGCATAATTATACCCGCCCTTGGCAAAGTGCAGCCGCAGGTGGCGGCCGCCGCCGATGGGCACGGCGTTGACGAGCCGCGCGCCCGTGATGCACAGCAGGGGCTTGGGGTTGCCGTTGCCGCACGGCTCGAGCGCGTCGAGCGACTCGATGCACGCCATGGTCAGCAGGTGCGGATCGTCCACGCGCAGGTCGCACGTGAGCTCCGGCAGGTCGTCGGCCGGGTTCTGGCGGTAATACTCGCCGAGCGCGCGGCGGAAGCGGTCGATGTTCTCGCGCCGGATGGTCAGCCCGGCCGCCAGCGCGTGGCCGCCGAAGCCCTCGAGATACTCCGAGCAGGCGCTCAGAGCGTTATACAGGTTGAAGCCGCCGAAGCTGCGGCACGAGCCCTTGCCGCGCTCGCCGTCGCAGCAGATCATGATCGTCGGCAGGTGAAACTCCTCGCTCAGGCGCGAGGCGGCGATGCCGATCACGCCCTGATGCCACGTGTCGCTTGCGAGCACGAGCGGTGCGCGCGGCGGATAGCGGCACGCGATGGCCGAGGCTTCCTCCCAGATCTGCTGCTCAAGCTCCTGCCGCTCGCGGTTGAGCTGGCAGAGCCCGGCGGCGTAGCGGTCGGCGTCGGCGCTGTCATCGGTCAGCAGCAGCAGCGCGGCGATGGCCGTTTTTCCAAGGCGTCCGGCCGCGTTGATGCGCGGCGCGAGCGTGAAGCCGATGGTCGTGGCCGTGACAGGCCGTCCCTCCGCACCGCACTCGTGCAGCAGCGCACGGATGCCGGGGCGCGGGTTGGTGTTGATCTGCGCCAGACCCTGCGCCACGAGGTAGCGGTTTTCGCCCGTGAGGGGCATGACGTCGGCCACCGTACCGATGGCGACGAGGTCGCCGTAGTCGCGCAGCACCTGCGTGCTGCTGCCCTCGAGCGCGCACAGCAGCTTATACGCCACGCCCACACCCGCGAGCCCGCCGTTGGGATACTGCGAGCCGGGGCGCTTCGGGTCGACAACGGCCACGGCGTTCGGGATCGCCTGCCCGCTGCACTCGTGGTGGTCGGTGATGACCATGTCGATGCCGCGCTGCAGGGCGTAGTTCGTCTCGTCGATAGCGGTGATGCCGCAGTCGACGGTGATGATGAGCGTGATGTCGTCGGCGCGCTGAAGGCTCGTGATCGCGTCCATGTTCAGGCCGTAGCCCTCCTCGATGCGGTCGGGGATGTACGGGTGCACGGGCACGCCGCGGCGGCGCAGATAGTCCGTGAGCACGCACGTCGACGTGATGCCGTCGACGTCGTAGTCGCCGAAGACGGCCACGTGCTCCCGCCGCTCGATGGCGGCGCGGATGCGCGCGACGGCCTTGTCCATGTCCTGCAGAAGCATGGGGTCGAACACGCTCTGGTCGCCGCCGCTGAGAAAGGTGCGCGCCTGCCCGGCGTCGTCATAGCCGCGCAGTGCCAGCAGCACCGCCAGCAGCGGGGAATAGCCCGCGCGCAGCAGCGCTTCCGGCGGCTGCGGCGCGGTATATGGAATTTTCCAGTTACGGTATTTCATATGCGCTGTGTGCCTCAAATCCAAAACGATCGATTATAATAATACAATAATTTATTATTCTATCAAAATATCCGTGCAGATGCAAGAGGCGCGTGTTGGTTATCTGCCGCCGTCGGGGGCGATTTTTCGCGCCGTGCGCCTTGCTTCCTGCCCTTGACAGGGATGTGCCGCCGGTGGTACGATAGCACAGATATGCCGGCGTGGCGAAACAGGCAGACGCAAGGGACTTAAAATCCCTCGGTGGCAGCACCGTGCGGGTTCGATCCCCGCCGCCGGTACCAGAAAATCGGCCGCTCTCGCACGAGAGCGGCCGATTTTCGGTTTTCCGGACACGCCGGGCCGCACTTGCGCTGCAAGTGCGGTTTTTTGTGGCGTGCGCTGCGTTATGCTTCTGCGGGACGGTCTTCTTCGTAGCCGATCCCGTATGCGGTTTTTGTGCGCCTTCACATTTCCGCGCGGCGCGGCGCCATGCGCCCGGCCACGACGGCGATGTAGCCCAGCACGATCGTGAGATAGTACGACGCCAGCCGCCAGATGAGCATGGCGGTCGTCAGATAGTCGCCGAACAGCGGCGAGAAGGCGAGGTAGAACGTGCCCTCGCTCGCGCCGGACGCGCCCGGCATGGGAAAGCAGCTCGCCCCGATGTACAGCAGCACCTGCGTGCCCGTGACCTGCCAGAACGGCACGCCGCGCAGCCCGAAGCCGCGATACGTGCAGTAGGCGACCGACATATACGCCGTGCACTGCAGCAGCGCGAGCGCGAGCGCCCCGGCAAGCTTGCCGCGGTGGCGGATGCCGGCGGCAAAGGCGTCGTGATACTCTGCGACGAAGGCGCACCACTTTTCGGTGGCCGCCGCGGGGTCTGCGCCCCGGCGCACAAACGGGCGGCGCCGGTACAGCCAGCGGATGCACACCGTGCCGAACGCGGACATCGGCTTCGGGAAAATGGCCGAGAGCAGCACGAGCGACAGCAGCCCCGCGTGCACGAGCAGACCCAGCGCCAGCACGGGGATCCATGCAGCGCTCTGCGCCGCGAGCTTGCCGCCGCACAGGCACATGCCCACGATGCCGAGCGACACGAGCGCGATGTTCCACAGGCTGTAGACCGTGCAGATGACGGACGTAGCCGTGCCGGTCGGGATGCCGCGGCGGTGCATATGCAGCACCTGAAACGGCTGGCCGCCGGCGGCTGCGGGCGTCACGGCCGAGTAGAAAAAGCCGATCATTGACACGTCGATGCTGTCACCGAGCGGCTGCGCGCAGCCGAATGCGCGCGTGATGAGCCGGTATTTGAGCGCGTCGCACAGGTAGTACAGCAGCATGCACCCGACGATCGCGGCTGTCCAGCCCGGCATCAGCGCCTCGAGCGAGGCGCGCACGTCGCCCGCGTCGAGCGTTGCGGCGGCAAAGATCGCCAGCGCTGCCGCGCCGAGCGTCAGCAGGCCGATCGAGAGCCGCTGTTTTTTCTTGTCGTGTTTCATAGGCAGACCTCGCTGCAGGAGAAGATTCTGATGGACCTTATATTATAACGGATATGCAGGCCAAGTGCAACCAAAAACCGGGCGTCCCGACTGGGATGCCCGGTTTGGCATCAAAAGACGAGCTGCACGAGCAGCATGTAGCACACGGTGCCGGCGGCGATGCTCAGCAGCGTGCTGCGCCGCCACCAGTGCAGACCCGCCGTCACGCCGACGGCGATGACCTGCGGCACCCACGCCCCGGCCGATGTGAACTGCGTCCCGCGCAGGCAGTAGACCAGCAGCGAGACCATGACGGCCATGGGCAGAATTTTGCCGAGGTACTCCACGACCTTCGGCACGGCGCGGCGGCCGAACAGCAGCCACGGCAGCCAGCGCTCGAAAAACGTGCACGCGGCGCAGACCGCGATGATGGCGATGCTCTGCCCGACGGAGAGGGTCATACGGCGGCACCTCCTTCGGCATACTTCGGCGCGAGCACCTGGCGCAGCAGCGTGAGCGCCGCGACCGTCACGAGCAGGGACGGCAGCAGGAACTTGTCCGGCCCGAGCAGCAGGAGCGCCCCGATGCTCGACACGGCAGCGACCACGGCGGGGATGCGCGTGCGCGCGCCGCGCAGCTGATCGACCACGATGACCGTGAACAGCGCCGTGAGCGCAAAGTCGATGCCCGTGGTGTCAAATGGGATGAGCGAGCCAACGAGCCCGCCGAGCATGGACAGCGCCACCCAGTAAAACGTCACGAGCGCGGCCGTGAGCACATAGGCCCATTTCTCATTGACGTCGGGGCCGAAATCGTGCGAGCAGTGCAGCGAATAGTTCTCGTCGCACAGCGAATAGATCAGAAACCAGCGCCACGGGCCGAAGGAGCGGAATTTGTCGATGAACGACAGGCCGTAGAAAATGTGCCGGCTGTTGAGCAGCAGCGCCAGCACGGCCACCGTGGCCAGCGACACGCCGCCGGCAAAGAACGTGACCATCAGAAACTGCAGTGAACCCGCCAGCACGAACAGACTGCACGCGCCCGACCACAGGAAGTTGTAGCCCGCCTGCTGCATGAGCAGCCCGTAGGCGATGCCGACGGGGAAGAAGCCGATCAGGATCGGGATCGAGTGATGGAAGGCGTAGGCGGCCGTCTTGCGCATGGCGCAGCGCTCCTTTCGGACGAAAAATGACAGTGGAGCCCAGTATAACAGAGCGTTTTCGCGTTTTCAACAAAGGTTATAAAAATGTCAGCGCCCGCCCGTTGGGGCAGACGCTGACGGAACTTTTCGTGATGCGGGGTTCAGCTCAGGCCGGGGATGTTCAGGCCGAAGAAGTCGGTGAGCTGGCAGAAGAGGATGAACGCCAGCAGGACCGGCACGATGAACTTGAAGCAGACCTTGAAATAGCCCGCCGCGCGGTATTTCACGCCGCTCTGCTCGCACTCGAGCTGCACGACCTCGGGCTTGAGCACCCAGCCGATGAGGATCGTCATCACGAGCGCACCGAGCGGCATGAGGATGCCCTCGGCGACCATGTCGTACAGGTCGAGCCAGCAGTCGTTCCAGCCGCGCACGCTCAGGCCGAGCAGGGTGGCCGGCGTCTCGACGGCGGCGCCGCCGGCAACGCCCGCACCCAGACCGTCGAGCGCGACGAGCGAACCCGCGATGAACACGAGCGCCGCGACCTCGGACGTGTGCTTGGCGCGCTTGGGTGTGAGCCCCTTTTCGATCTGCTTATCCACGGCGTAGGCCGTGCACAGCTCGAGCATGGAGATCGACGACGTGAGCGCCGCGATCAGCACGAGCAGGTAAAACAGGAAGCCGATGAGGTTGCCGACGCTGCCCATGTGGGAGAACACGGTCTGCATCGAGGCGAACAGCAGGCCGGGGCCGGCGCCGTACTCCACGCCGAAGGCTGAGCAGGCGGGCATGACGGCCATGCCGGCCATGAGCGCGATGAGCGTGTCCGCGCCGCAGACGATGAAGGCGTTGCGCTGCAGGTGCTCCTGCTTGCCGAGGTAAGAGCCGTAGGTGATCATGACGCCCAGACCGATCGACAGGGAGAAGAACATCTGCCCGGCGGCGTTTTTCAGCACGCGGCCAAAGCCGACGTTCGGGTCACTGAACACGGAGAAGTCGGGGCGGAACATGAACTTGTAGCCCTCGGCAGCGCCGGGCTGGCAGGCAATGTAGGCAATGATGAACACGAGCAGGCAAAACAGCGCCGGCATACCGATGTTGCAGAACTTTTCGATGCCGCCGTGCACGCCGCCGGACACGACGATGATGTTGAGCAGAATGTAGAGCACAAAAAACAGGATCATGCTCTTGGTATCCGTGAGAAAATAGCCGAAGAAGTCCGTGCCCTGTCCGGACCATGCAAACGTGCTCCCGCCGAAGAGCGAGAGGAAGTAGCCCACCGTGTAGCGCAGCACGATGCCGCCGAGCACGAAGTAGAAGCACATGATGCAAAAACCGCACAGCACGCCGGCATAGCCGAGCCAGGTGTACTTTTTCGACAGCGCGCGATAGGTGCTCACACCGCTCTTGCCGCTGCGGCGGCCGAGCGCGAGCTCACCGAGCATGACCGTCACGCCCACGAGCACGACGAGCACCAGGTAAAACAGCAGGAACACGGCACCGCCGCTCTTGCCCATCTTATACGGGAACCCCCAAATGTTTCCGAGGCCGACGGCCGAGCCGATCGAGGCCATAAGGAAGCCGAAGTTGCTGCCCCAGCCACCGCGCTTGGATTTGATATCTGTATCCACAAAACCCCTCCTGATCCTTCAGATTTCACCAAAATACTGCGCCCTCCACGCAGATGTTTATTCATTATAGCAGACACCCGCGTACAATTGCAAGCGTTACGCGATTGACAAACACGATTGACAAATGACAAAAAGGCGGCCGCTCCACGACGGGAGCGGCCGCGAAAACACGCTTTTCAGATATCAAGGATGCCGAGCAGCACGATGCCTGCGACGATCAGCACCAGCATCATATAGTGCCGCCACGAGAGCTTCTCGCGCAGGAAGATGCGGCTCCAGAGCACGGACGCCGCGCAGTAGGCCGCGATGATGGGCGCGGCGTACATGACGTGGTCCTCATCCGCGATGGCGTAGATGTACGCGAACTGGCCGGCCGTCTCAAAGAGCGCGCCGACGTACTTCGGCCCCTCGCGCTTGGGCTGGAAGCGGTCGTGCCGGATGAGCTTGACATACACGAACGACACCACTGCCGCAAACAGGAACGTCAGCTCATACGCGCAGTTGGCCGAGTCCGGGTCGAGGCTTCGCAGCACGAGGCTGTCGGCAAACGTACCGGCGGCATCGAGCAGACAGTAGGCCACCGGCAGCGCGAGCGCGAGCCAGCTCTTGGCGTAGCGGTAGTTCGAGGCGGCCTGCCGCGCGCGGCGCAGCTCGTCGTCCTCGCGCGACTCGACCACGCCCAGTCCGATCACGCCCAGACACACGAGCGCCACGGCAGCCAGCGCCATGACGCGCATCCCGCCGCTGAGGTCCTCGTCCAGCCCGCCGAAGCACAGGTACAGCACCGCCACCACAGCGCCGGAGGCGTTGCAGATCGGCGACGAGATGGACAGCTCGATGTAGCGCAGGCCGATGTAGCCGAGCGCCATCGACACGATGTACAGCAGCGACACGGGCAGGTACGTCCAGATGACGTGCCACGAGATGCTCACGCCGCCGATGAAGATCTCATACGCCGCGTGCAGACCCATGACGACGCCGACGGCGATGACCATCTTCAGGTGCGCGAGCTTGTCGTCGGCGTCGCGGCAGCCGATTTTGGAAAACAGATCCGAGCCCGACCAGCACAGCAGGGCAATCAGGGAAAGCCAGAACCACATATTTTATTTCTCCTCCGGTTGATCAAGTGTAACGAGACCGGCGTCCACGAGCTTCTGCAGGCTCATGAGGATGCCGAGTTTTGCGTGATACCACGTCAGGCCGCCCTGAAAATACACGGCGTAGGGCGGACGGATCGGCCCGTCGGCCGAGAGTTCAATGGATGAGCCCTGAATGAACGCCCCGGCGGCCATGATGACCTCCGAGTCGTAGCCCGGCATCGCCCACGGGATGGGGTCGACGTAGCTGTCCACGGGCGCGGCCGCCTGAATGCCCTTGCAGAAGGCGACCATGTGCTCTGCCGAGCCGAGCTCGACGCACTGGATGATGTCGTGGCGCGTCTCGGTCGCGTTCGGGATGCAGCGAAAGCCCAGCCGCTCGTAGACGTTCGCCGCGAACACTGCGCCCTTGAGCGCGCCGGCCGTCACGGTCGGCGCGAGGAAGAAGCCCTGATAAAACGCCGGCATGAGCCCGAGGTTCGCGCCGACCTCCTGCCCGAGGCCGGGGGCGCTCAGACGGAAGGCGCAGCGGTCGACCAGATCCTGACGGCCGCAGATGTAGCCGCCGATGGGCGCGAGGCCGCCGCCGGGGTTTTTGATGAGCGAGCCGACGATCATGTCCGCGCCGAGGTCGGACGGCTCGATCGTCTCGACGAACTCGCCATAGCAGTTGTCGACCATGCAGATGACGTTCGGGTCGATGCGCTTGCAGAACGCGATCAGCTCGCCGATCTGCGCGACCGAGAACGTCGGGCGCGTGGCGTAGCCCTTCGAGCGCTGGATGGTCACAAGCTTGACGCCGCCGCGCAGCGCCTGCTCGATGGCCGGATAGTCAAAGCCGTAGTCCGGCAGCAGGTCGACCTGCCGGTAGTGCACGCCGTATTCCTTGAGCGAGCAGGCACTCGGGCGGATGCCGATGACCTCCTCGAGCGTGTCATACGGCGCGCCGACGGGGCTGAGCAGCGCGTCGCCGGGCAGCAGGTTTGCGCTCAGCGCCACGGTCAGCGCGTGCGTGCCGCAGGTGATCTGGGGGCGCACGAGCGCGGCCTCGGTGTGGAAGCAGTCGGCATAGACGCGCTCGAGATTGTCGCGCCCGGCATCGTTGTAGCCGTAGCCCGTGGTAGCGGCGAAGTGCGTCGCGTCGACGCGATTTTTCTGCATCGCGCCGATGACCTTGCACTGGTTGTATTCCGCGACGCGGTCGATCTCGTCAAAGCGCGCGCGCAGACCGGCGAGGACCTCCTCGCCGAAGCGGTGCACCGCCGGCGTGATGCCGAGCGCGGTGTACATGGACTCTGTATTCATCGTTCCTCTCCTTATTATGATTCGTCGGATTCGTCAAAGATTCTTGCGGCCACGTCGCGCATGACCTCCGGCCGCGTGACCACGATGCCGCGCGTCTCGTCGCCGAGCACGAGCAGCGTGTCTCCCGGCTGAATGCCGAAGACCGTGCGCGCCTCCTTCGGGATCACGATCTGGCCCTTTTCACCGACCTTGACCGTACCGAAGATGTGGCGCTCACGGCTCTGACCGAGCACGTGTTTCCCTCCGGGCATAGCCTCGCCTCCTGTTGTGGGGAATTCATACTTTTCCTACTTGTAGGAACAGATGATACCGCACATCGACGGGAAAGTCAACCGCCGTTCGGACAAAAACCGTCCATTCGTCGATTTGCCGGATTTTTTGTGAAAAACGGTTGCGCGCATCCCGCGCGGGTGCTACGATAAAAGACATCTTAGTGATTGTGGGAGGATGGAGCGTTATGCAGCTTCTCGAGCAGCGCATCCTCGCCGAGGGCGAGGTCAAATCCAGCGAGATCCTGAAGGTCGACCGGTTTTTGAACCATCAGATGGACCCAAAGCTGTTTCTGGCGATGGCGGAGGAGTGGAAGCGGCTGTTTGACGGCTGCGGCGTGAACAAGCTCGTCACGATCGAGGCCAGCGGCATCGGCATCGCGGCTGTGGCCGGGCTCGTGTTCGACTGCCCGGTCGTGTTCGCCAAGAAAACCAAGAGCCGCAACGTCTCCGACGATGCGTATACGACGGTCGTGCACTCGTTCACGCACGGCAACGACAACACCATCCGCATCTCGCGCGAGTATCTCTCGGCGCGCGACCGCGTGCTCGTCATTGACGATTTTCTCGCCAACGGCGCGGCGCTCGACGGGCTCATCACGCTCATCGAGAGCGCGGGGGCGACGGTGGTCGGCGCGGGCATTGCGGTGGAAAAGGCGTTCCAGCCCGGCGGTGCGCGCATCCGCGCGCGCGGCTACCGCGTGGAGTCGCTCGCCCGCGTGCAGAGCATGGACCCGGAGACCGGCATCGTGTTCTGCTGACCGGATTGTGCAAATCGACGGGGTAAATGTTTCGAAAGTGTGAAATTCACCCGTTTCGACGGTTGACAACGCGGTTCGGGAATGGTAACTTATTAATGTTCCCGTTTTTCGGGTACAGATATATATAGCAGTCGATATAGACCAATGGTTATGGCTTGGCGTTTCTACCCGGCACCGTGAATTGCCGGACTATCGATGGGAAATGTTCCGTGGGAGACGGCCGCGCGCCGCTTCCCGGTTTCGCATTGGCAGGAGCGCCGTGACCGGCTGCGCCTGCCAATGTGCATTTTTGGCGGCTGAGGGGTATCTTCTTTGCGCAAGCAATGCAGATAAATACAAACAATATTTAAGGGAGAGCTGAGAATGAAAAAGTTCGTAGCGATGCTGCTCGCGCTCGTCATGGTGTTCGCACTGTGCGCCTGCGGCGACAAGCCCCAGAATGACAAGCAGGACAAGGCGGCCGTGAAGGTCGGCTTCATCTGCCTGCACGATGAGAACTCCACGTACGACAAGAACTTCATCGACGCCGCCAAGGCCGCCTGCAAGAACGCCGGCCTGAGCGAGGATCAGTACATCATCAAGACCAACATCCCCGAGAACCAGGATTGCTACAACGCCGCGGCTGAGCTCGTCGATGCCGGCTGCACCGCCATCTTCGCCGACAGCTTCGGCCATGAGGACTTCATGATCCAGGCCGCCAAGGAGTTCAAGGACGTGCAGTTCTACCACGCCACCGGCACCAAGGCGCACACCGAGAACCTCAGCAACTTCCACAATGCGTTCGCCTCCATCTATGAAGGCCGTTACCTCGCCGGTATCGCTGCCGGCATGAAGCTCAACGAGATGATCGACGCCGGCAAGATCAAGGCTGACGAGGCCAAGATGGGCTATGTCGGTGCCTTCACCTACGCGGAAGTCATCTCCGGCTACACCTCCTTCTACCTCGGCGCCAAGTCCGTGTGCCCGTCCGTGACCATGGAAGTCACCTTCACCGGCTCCTGGTACGATGAGGCCCTCGAGAAGGAAGCCGCCAACAAGCTCATCGCCGGCGGCTGCAAGCTCATCAGCCAGCACGCCGACTCCATGGGCGCTCCGACCGCCTGCGAGCTGGCCGGCGTCCCGAACGTCTCCTACAACGGCAGCACCGAGTCTGCCTGCCCGAACACCTTCATCGTGTCCTCCCGCATTGACTGGACGCCGTATTTCGAGCTCATCATCCAGGCTGCTGCCGGCGGCACGGCGATCGATCCCGACTGGACCGGCACGCTCAAGACCGGCTCCGTCGTGCTGACCGATGTCAACGAGAAGGTCGCTGCCAAGGGCACTGCCGAGAAGATCGCGGAAGCCACCAAGCAGCTCGAGGACGGCACCCTGCACGTCTTTGACACCGCCGCCTTCACCGTCGATGGCAAGACCCTGACCAGCTACATGGCCGACGTCAACACCGACGCGAACAACGAGGGCGACACCGAGGCGGTCGCCGACGGTTACTTCCACGAGTCCGAGTACCGCTCCGCTCCGTACTTCAACGTGCAGATCGACGGCATCAAGCTGCTGGACAAGAACTTCGGCAACTAATATCTGAAGTTATCGCAGAGGGAAGGTCTGTCACGCTCAGACCTTCCCTCGAATGTACTTTAAAGCGCGCCGCACACAGCCGGCGTTTGCTGCATCCGGGAGGGACACCACATTGGACAAGAAGATCGCAGCGGTCAAAATGCGCGACATCACCAAGCGCTTCGGCACAGTCGTCGCCAATGACCGCGTCTGGCTCGATATCTACCGGGGCGAGGTCCTGGCGCTGCTCGGCGAAAACGGCAGCGGCAAGACCACGCTCATGAACATGCTCTCGGGCATTTACTTCCCCGACGAGGGACAGATCCTCATCGACGGCGAGGAGGTCGTCATCCGCTCCCCGCGTGATGCCTACCGTTACGGCATCGGCATGATCCACCAGCACTTCAAGCTGGTCGACGTCTTCACCGCCGCTGAGAACATCACGCTCGGCCTCGAGGAAAAGCTCGACCTCAAGGCCACGGCCGCGCGCATCCGCAGCATCTGCGAGCGCTACGGCTTCGAGCTCGACCCGGATCAGAAGATCTACGATATGTCCGTGTCCCAGAAGCAGACGGTCGAGATCGTCAAGGCGCTCTACCGCGGCGCGGATATCCTCATCCTCGACGAGCCGACCGCCGTGCTCACCCCGCAGGAGACGGACAAGCTCTTCGCCGTATTGCGCACGATGCGCGACGACGGCAAGGCCATCGTCATCATCACGCACAAGATGCACGAGGTCGAGGCGCTCAGCGACCGCGTGGCCGTGCTGCGCCACGGCCAGTTCGTGGGCGATATGCTCACCCGTGAGACCGATGCGCAGGAGATGACGAACATGATGGTCGGCCACGCCGTGACGCTCAATATCGACCGGCCCGACCCCGTCGACCCCAAGCCGCGCATCGAGGTCAAAAACCTCACCGTGCGCAGCATCGACGGCATCGTCAAGCTCGACGACGTGTCCTTCACCGCCAACTCCGGCGAGATCCTCGGCATCGCGGGCATCTCCGGCTGCGGCCAGAAGGAGCTGCTCGAGGCCATCGCCGGCCTGCAGCCGACGGAGAGCGGCAGCGTCTGCTACGTCGAGGACGACGGCACGCGCGAGGAGCTGCTCGGCAAGGACCCGCTGCGCATCGCCGAGATGGGCGTGGCGCTCTCGTTCGTGCCGGAGGATCGCCTCGGCATGGGTCTAGTCGGCAACATGGACCTGTCGGACAATATGATGCTGCGCTCGTTCCGCAAGGGGCACGGCATCCTCACCGACCGCAAGGCCCCGCGCAAGCTCGCCGAGACCGTCGTCGAGGAGCTCGACGTCAACACCCCCGGCGTGAGCACGCCGGTGCGCCGTCTGAGCGGCGGCAACGTGCAGAAGGTGCTCGTCGGCCGCGAGATCGCCTCTGCCCCCACCGTGCTGCTCACGGCCTACGCCGTGCGCGGTCTGGACATCAACGCATCCTACACGATCTATGACCTCATCAACCGGCAGAAGGAGCGCGGCGTCGCCGTGATCTATGTCGGCGAGGATCTTGACGTGCTGCTCGAGCTGGCCGACCGCATCCTCGTGCTCTGCGGCGGCAAGGTCAGCGGCATCGTCCCCGGCCGCGGCGCGACCAAGCGCGACGTCGGTCTGATGATGACGCAGTTGGGAGGGAACAAAGCCGATGCATAACAAAGTCCGGGAACCGCTGTTCCATATCGTCAAGCGCGACGCGCTGCCGTGGTACCGTGCGTGGGGCATCCGCGCGCTCGCCATCGTGCTGGCGCTGCTGCTGTGCGCGCTCATCACGACGCTGTGCACGCACCTCAATCCGCTCAAGGTCTTTGCCACCATGTTCAGCGGCGCCTTCGGCACGCCCCGCAAGATGTGGATCCTGGGGCAGAATCTCGCCATCCTGCTGTGCATCTCGCTGGCCGTCACGCCCGCGTTCAAGATGCGCTTTTGGAACATCGGCGCCGAGGGTCAGGTGCTCGCGGGCGGTCTCGCCGCCGCGGCGTGCATGATCTGCCTCGGCGACAAGGTGCCCAACGGTCTGCTGATCGTGCTCATCGTAATCGTAGGCATCGCCGCCGGCGCTGTCTGGGCGGGCATCCCTGCCATCTTCAAGGCCAAGTGGAACACGAACGAGACGCTCTTCACCCTCATGATGAACTACGTCGCCACGCAGATCGTGGCCTACTTCATCATCATCTGGGAGTCGCCGAAGGGCTCGGGTCAGGTCGGCATCATCAACCAGAGCACCGAGGCCGGCTGGCTGCCGCAGATCGGCAGCTACAAGTACCTGCTGACGATCCTCGTCGTCGCGGTGCTGACCGTGCTCGTGCATATCTACCTCAAGTACAGCAAGCACGGCTATGAGATCTCCGTCGTCGGCGAGAGCGAGCGCACCGCCCGCTACGTCGGCATCAAGGTCGGCAAGGTCATCGTGCGCACGATGCTGCTGTCCGGCGCGCTGTGCGGCATCGCGGGCGTGCTGCTCGTGTCCGGCACGGATCACACGATCTCGACTACCATCGCCGGCGGCCGCGGCTTCACGGCGGTCATGGTCTCGTGGCTGGCAAAGTTCAACCCCATCAGCATGATCCTCACGAGCTTCCTGCTGGTGTTTCTCTCCCGCGGCGCGGGCGAGATCTCGACCGTGTTCGGGCTCAACCAGTCGTTTGCCGACATTCTCAGCGGCATCATCATTTTCTTCATCATCGGCTGTGAGTTTTTCATCACCTACCGGCTGAGCTTCCGCAAGCCGGCAAAGAAGGAGGCGGCGGAGCATGTTTGATCTTGTGTCCTTTATCCCCCGCGCCATCATGCAGGGCATCCCGCTGCTGTTCGGCAGCACCGGTGAGACGCTCACCGAAAAGTCCGGCAACCTCAACCTCGGCATCGCGGGCATCATGTACGTCGGCGGCATCAGCGGCGTCATCGGGGCGTTTTTGTACGAACAGGGCGCCGGCGGCGCTGCGGGCATGAACGGCTTTCTCGCCGTGATGATCCCGCTGCTGTCGTGCCTGCTCGGGTCGCTGCTCATGGGCCTGCTGTACTGCTTTCTGACCGTCACGCTGCGCGCCAACCAGAACGTCACCGGTCTTGCCATGACGACGTTCGGCGTCGGCTTCGGCAACTTCATGGGCGGCTCGCTCATCAAGCTCACCGGCAGCGAGGTGCCGTCCATCGCGCTCTCGGCGACCAACAGCTACTTTGCCAGGACGATCCCGGGCGTGGAGCGCCTCGGCTGGTTCGGGAAGATCTTTCTGTCCTACGGCTTTCTGGCCTACCTCGCCGTGGCCATCGCGCTGATCGCGGCCTATGTGCTCAAGCGCACGCGCGTGGGTCTGCACCTGCGCGCCGTCGGCGAAAACCCGCAGACGGCCGATGCCGCCGGCATCGACGTCAACAAGTATAAGTACGTCGCCACCTGTGTCGGCAGCATGATCGCCGGGCTCGGCGGATTGTACTACGTCATGGACTACGCCTGCGGCGTCTGGTCGAACGACGCCTTCGGCGACCGCGGCTGGCTCGCCATCGCGCTCGTCATCTTCACGGTCTGGAAGCCGAACATCGGCGTGCTTGCCTCGTTCTTCTTCGGCGGACTGTACATCCTGCATATCTTCCTGCCGACGGGCATGAACCTCGCCGTCAAGGAGCTCTATAAGATGATCCCCTATGTCATCACGATCCTCGTGCTCATCATCACGAGCGTGCGCTCCAAGCGCGAGAATCAGCCCCCCGCAAGCCTCGGCCTGCCGTATTTCCGCGAGGAACGGTGACACCGGACGGCGCAAACGAAAAGCAAAAACAGGAGAGCAGCTGCTCTCCTGTTTTTTGCGTCTTTCTGACTGCGGCGCGGGCGCTGCCTGTCAGATGGGGTTCTGCGCCTTGTCCAGCTCCGCCTCGATCTCCGCCAGCACCGCACTCGGCCGCATATGCAGCGCCTCGCCGATGCGGTAAAAGGTCTCCAGCGTCGGCTTGCGCTCTCCGCGTTCAATGGCGCTCAGATGCGTCCTGCCGATCCCGGCGAGACCGCTCACGATCTCCTGCGACAGGCCGCGCTCCTCGCGCAGCCGCTGCAGCACGCTGCCAACAACATTTGCATCCAGCATCGTCCATGCTCCCTTCACTGTTTTTGCTTTCAGTGTAGAGAGAAATTCTACAGATTATGAATACATATGTTGTCATTCGAACACAAATGTGTTATTATCGTTTTGGGAGTTTCCGCGATTTTCCGAAATTGACCGGAAACAGCCAAATTCGCCGGGCGCAGGGAGGAGAGAAACGCCCCGTTTTCCAACGTTTGTTCGGAAGAGCAGACTGGCGGCACATTGCCGCGTGGACAGAAAGATAAACCGAAAGGAGAACAAGAAAATGAAATGCAGTCATTGCGGTGCAGAATTTGAGGGCAATTTCTGCACGGCCTGCGGCGCGAAGGCAGAGCCGTGCCCGCAGCCGACGCCAGAGATCCCGGCAGACCGCCCGAGATCTCAAAAACCGAAGAAACCGATTTACAAGAAGTGGTGGTTTTATGTGATCGTCGCCGTGGTCGTGATCGCGATCGCCGGCAGGATCTCCGGAGGCAGCAAGTCGGAAAAAATAGATTGGGACGATATGGTCTTGGGCGCGCAGCTGCCGCAGCCGCCTGCGAAGAAAGGTCAGATCCATACGAACACAGCCGATGAACTGTGGGTCGATATCGAAAAGATCTCCGACAAGCAGTATGCGGACTATGTGCAGGCGTGTCAGACGGTTGGGTTCACGGTGGATGCGGAGTCCAATTCCTTGTCGTTCAGCGCTTACAACGCTGAGGGATACAAGCTGGAGCTGAGCTATTACGGAAACGGGGAGAAATTGTCCATCCGGCTGGAAAAGCCGATGGAGATGGGCCCCATCACCTGGCCGGACAGCGAGGCCGGCCGACAGCTGCCCGCACCCAAATCCCTGACCGGCAAATTCTCTTTTGAGTATGATGACAATTTCTTCGTTTACATCGGCGGCACGAGCAGAGACGATTACAACGCCTATGTCAGCGCCTGCCGGGATAAGGGCTTTACGGTCGACTACAATAAGGGCGACAACTATTATCGTGCCAATAACGACGCGGGGTGGCATGTCTCGATCGATTATGTGGGCAACCAGATCATGAGCATTCGCATTGACGCGCCGGACACGAACCCGGGCAGCACGACCTCCGGGACGCAGCAAAACGATGCAGAGCTCGTCGACGGTATGCGCAAGGAATTCAAAGAGGCTATGGACAGCTATGAGGCCGTTGTGGATGAATACATCGCGTTCATGAAAAAATACAATGCGAATCCGAACGATCCTGCTCTGCTGGTCGATTATACGAAGTATATGAGCAAATACACGGATGCGTGCGATAAGTTCAAAAAATGGGAAAGCACGGACATGAACGACGCGGAAACTGCTTACTACATCGACGTGCAGGCACGGGTCAGCAAAAAGCTGCTGGAAGCGGCGGGCTGACGGACGGCGCGTGCGCTGCAGTCGGTCTGCAAACCCCTTTGCCAACAAGAAATACTTCTTAAATGCTCACACGCCCCGCGCCATTCGGCGCGGGGCGTGCTTTTTGCGGTTATTGGGGGGAGAAAATCAGATCGCGTTGCCGGCGTTGAAGCCCTCGCGGATGTTCTTGTAGCCGTTTTTGGTGCTGCTGGCGTCGCCCACGACGACGACCTTGCAGTCCAGACCCTCGAGCTGCTCCTGCAGCGGGTTGTAGCTGCGCACGCCCATGGCGTTGACGAGCATATCGATGTGCTTGAAGGTGATCGGCTCGCCGTACTCCTCGGCGTAGACCGTGCCCTCGCCGACCTTGGTCAGCTTGGTGTGGGTGTGCACCTTGACGTTGTACTTGCGGATGTGCTCGAGCAGGCAGGCGCGCGGCTGCGCAACAGCATCGGTGATGATGTCGGGCGCCATCTCGATCATGGTCACATCGCAGCCCTGCACGGCGAGGAACACGGCGGTCTCGGCGCCGGTCATGCCGCCGCCGGCAACGACGACGCGCTTGCCGTAGAGGGTGCGGCCGCGCAGCACCTCGATCGCGGTCTTGACGAACTCGCGGTTGTCCAGGCCGGGGATCGGCAGGAACATCGGTGTGCCGCCGGTGGCGAGGATGACGGCGTCCGGCTTCTCGGCCTCGACGATCTCGCAGGTCAGCGGGGTCTCGAGACGGATCTGCGCGCCGTACTTCTTGAGCTGGTTGCGGTAGTTGAGGATGAGGGAGGCGTACTCGCTCTTTCCCGGAGGCGTCATCGCGGACAGCCACTGGCCGCCGATCTCGTCGCTGGCCTCAAAGACGGTCACGTTGTGGCCGCGCTCGGCAGCGCCGTACGCCGCAGCCAGACCGGCGACACCGGCGCCGGCGACAAAGACCTTCTTGGGCTCGGCCACGATGGACAGGTCGTACTCTGTCTCGCGGCAGGTGTGGGGGTTGGCGATGCAGTTGACGCGGTTGCCCACGGCGGTCTCGCCGGTGCAGCCCTGGTTGCAGCCGATGCAGTGGATGATCTCCTCGGTCTTGCCGGCCTTGGCCTTGTTCGGCAGCTCGGGATCGGCGAGCGAGGCGCGCGCCATGACGATGAAGTCGGCCTTCTCGTCGCGCAGCATGGCCTCGGACATATAGATATCGTTGTAGCGGCCCACAGCCAGCACCGGGATCTTGACCGAGCGCTTGATGGCGGCGGCGTTCTCCGCGTAGTGCATGACCGGGACGAAGCCCGGCGCGATGATCGCCTGCTTGGAGGCGAACATGCCCTGCGTGCAGTGCAGCGCGTCCACACCGGCCTCCTCGAGCATCTTGGCCATGACGATCGCCTCCGGCAGCTCGATGCCGCCCTCGACGTAGTCGCAGGTGTTGAAGCGGAACAGGACCGGGTAGTCCGGGCCGACGGCGGCGCGGACGGCGTCGACGACCTCGAGCGCAAAGCGCATACGGTTTTCCAGCGTGCCGCCGTACTCGTCCGTGCGCTTGTTGGAGAACGTGGACATGAACTGGTTGATCAGGTAGCCGTGTGCACCGTGGATCTCCACGCAGTCAAAGCCGCACTTTTTCGCTCTCGCGGCGGCGGCGCCGAACGCGGCGACGAGCCCGTGGATCTCCTCCACGGTCAGAGCGCGCGGGACGTAGGGGACGGCGGGCTCTTTGAGCGCCGACGGGGCGACGGGGTACGTGTCGTAAGCCTTGAGGGAGCGCTGACGGCCGGCGTGGTAGAGCTGTGCGCCCATCAGACCGCCGGCGGCGTGCACCTGGCGGACGGTCTCGGTCCATGCGGGCACCTGATCGTCGTTCCAGAGCGAGCCGACGACCGGGTCGCTGCCGGCGTCGGCCGTGATGCCGAGATCCTCCGTGAAGACGAGACCCCAGCCGCCCTTGACCTTGGCGACAAGGTAGGCGTTGACCGTCTCGTTCGGCGTGCCGTCGGGGTTGCCCATATGAGAAGACATGGCGCTGACGACAAGGCGGTTTTTCAGCTCAAGGTTGCCGATCTTGCCGGGCTCAAATACTTTTTTCAGTTCCATAGTATACCTCCTGTTTTGCACGCACACGCCGGCTCCGGACGCTGCGCGGCAGCGTGGGCGATCGCAATCGTTGGTTTATTTCTACCAAAAAATCTTTGTGATTTCAATAACGCACTTTTTTGTAACGATGAACCAAAGAGTAAGTACATACAAAAAAGTTCGTAATTGTTAAAATAAAATCAACTTGTTATAATCGAGACAACTTCGATCCGCACCCGCCGTTTTCCGCGCCGCGCGCGCCGGCGGGCAAGCAAAAAAAGGAGCGACCGACATGAAAAAAGCAAAGCGAATTCTCTCCGGGATGCTGGTGGCCGTGATGGCCGCAGCGCTTCTTGCAGGCTGCGGGAGCGCGGATTCCGGCGCTGCTGCAAGCGGACAACATTATAATCTTGCGTATCAGTGCGCATGGGGCTCCGGCGGCGGGCCGTACCAGTACGCGTCCGACCTGTCGAAGGCGATCGTGGAGGCCTCCGGCGGCCGCGTGACCATGGAGTGCCTTGCCACCAACTCCATCGTGCCGACGACGGAGATGCTGCAGGCGGTCTCGAACGGCACGCTCGACTGCGCGCAGACGGCGGCCACCAACTTCTCCGACGACAGCCTCGGCATCCTCAGCACGCTGCCCGTGGGCATGACGTTTGATGAGTACATGGGCTGGTACATCGCCGGTGAGGGGCAGCAGGTGCTCGACGAGGTCATGGCGCAGATCGACAGCAACGTCGTGGCGTTCCCGTGCGGCATCGTGGATTCCGAGATCCTCTACCACTCCACCAAGCCCATCAAATGCCTGGACGACATCAAGGGTCTGAAGATCCGCGGCGTGTCCGACTGGGCGAATATCGAGACGCGGCTCGGCGCGTCCGTCGTGACGATGGACGGCGGCGACTGCTACGAGGCGCTCTCGCACGGCACGATCGACGCGGCGGAGTATTCCAGCCCGTCGGCCAACTGGGCGGCCGGCTTTCAGGAGGTCGCACCGTATCTGACGGTGCCCGGCGTGCACCAGAGCTGCTCGGTGTACCTGTTTTTGATCAACCGCAACATCTGGGACGGTCTCGATGCGCAGACGCAGAACATCATCAAGCTTGCCTGCACGGCCATGATGGCGCAAAACTGGGCGGAGGACCGCGCCGCCAACGGCAAGGCGTGGGAGCAGTTCCGCGAGCTGGAGGCGCAGGGCAAGCTGACCATCTACCGCATGCCGGACGAGGATCTGGACAAGATCCAGGAGGTCGCGCAGGAATATTACGAGGAAAAGTGCGCGGCAAACCCGCTGTTTGAGAAGATCTACAGATCACAGCAGGCGTACATCGCCTCCGTCAGCGACTGGAGCGAGGCGGCCACGGCAAAATAAGCGCAGCACAGCGGCGGCACACAGGCCTACCGTGTGCCGCCCGCTTGGCAGAGAGGGGTCAAAACATGGACAAATCTTCCGCGCAGAACACGCACGCCGGCTTCGGCGACAGGTTCATTGCGTTTGCAAATAAGGTCTCGGACGTTTCCGGCCTTGTGGCGGCTTACCTGCTGGTGCCGCTGGTTATTGTTTTTCTGATCGAGATCGTGTCGCGCAACGTCTTTAATCATCCGACGACGTGGGCGTCCGGCACGTGCTTTCTCATCGGCGGCTGCGCGGCCGTGCTCGGCTTCGGCTACGCGATGAAAAGCGGCGCGATGGTGCGCATCGACGCGCTGTCGTCGAAGCTGCCGGAAAAGGCGCACTGCATTCTGGATCTGATCCTGTATGCGGTGCTGTTTCTGCCGCTGACGATCGGCGGGTCGTATGAGTGCATCAAAAATGCGGTCGTCTCCGTCTCCAAGCTCGAGACGCTGAGCACCGGCTCGTGGAACGCGCCCATCTGGCCGACCAAGATCGTCATGTCCATCAGCCTCATCATTCTCACGCTGCAGGGGCTGGCGGAAATCATTCAGCTGGTGCAGCGTCTGCGTGCAGCGAAGCGGGAGGGTGAGCAATGACAGTCAGCGGACTTACGATCGCAGCCATTATGGGCATCTTGCTGTTGGTGTTCATTTTCTCCGGCTATTACCTGTTTGCCGCGCTCGGCGGCGTGGCGATCCTGTCGGGTCTCGCCTTCTGGGGGCCTGACGTGTTTCAGACCGTATATTTCAGCATTTTCAAATACTGCAAGGATTATAACCTGCTGGCAGTGCCGCTGTTCGTGCTGATGGGGCAGCTGCTCAATCAGTCCGGCGTGGCCGGCCGCCTGTTTGATAATCTCTCCGTCGCCCTCGGCCGCCAGCGCGGCGGCATGGCGATCGCGGCGACGCTCATCGCCATCCTCTTTGCCGCGACGACCGGCATCGTCGGCGCGTCCGTGGTCTCGATGGGTCTGCTGTTCGTCGGTCCGATGCTGGACGCAAAGTATAACAAGTCCCTCACCGCGGGCGTGATCGTCTCCGGCGGCACGCTCGGCATCCTCATCCCGCCGAGCATCATGCTGGTCTTTATGGGCTCGGCCGCCAACGTCTCCGTCGGCCAGCTGTTTTACGGCGCGATCGTTCCCGGCCTGCTGCTGGGCGCGGCCTACATCGTCTATATCAAGATCGTCGCCGTTGTGAAAAAGGACTACGCCCCGCCCATGCCCGCCGAGCAGCTCGCGCGCTACTCGCGCAAGCAGGTCATCTGGGGTGTGATCGTCAACGTTCTGCCGGTCGCGTTGGTCATTTTCTCGGTGCTCGGTGCGATCTGGCTCGGCTGGTGCCCGGCCACGGAGGCGGCGGCGCTGGGCGTGCTGGCGTCGTTCCTCATCGCGCTGCTGACGCGTTCGATCAACGCGCAGGTCATCAAAAAGACGCTCATCGAGTCCATCAAGCTCACGAGCATGGTCTACGCCGTGTCTGCGTTCGGCAACCTGTTCGTCACGGTCTTTATGCGCCTCGGCTGCAGCAACGCCGTCACGAACCTGTTCGTGCACCTGCCGCTGGGCAAGTGGGGACTGTTTGCGCTGATGATGGCGGTCGTGTTCCTGCTCGGCTTCCTGATGGACTGGATCGCGGTGTGCATGATCACGATCCCGATCTTCGTGCCGATCGCGACGGCGGCCGGTTTCGACGCCTGCTACTTCCTGACGATGATGGCGATCATCATGCAGACGGCGTTTTTGTCCCCGCCGATGGCGGCGTCCATCTTCTATTTTCAGGGTGTCGCAAAAGACCGCATCACAACGGCAGAGACGATCCACGGTATCTGGCCGTTCATGGTGCTGCAGGTACTGGTGTTTGTGCTGTGCATCCTCTTCCCGCAGATCGTGACATGGCTTCCCGGCCACGTGATCGGCTGATATTCGAACTCCCGACCGGGGTGCGGCGGCGTCCGAGCGTATTCGGCGCGGCCGCGCCCCGGCTTTTTGCTTGCGCTGCGCCCGCAGCGAATAAAAAAGCCTCCCCCGCGGGATATACCCGCGGGGGAGGCACAGATTTGCTTACCTGATCGGTCAGTTCTCGTCGAGGCAGGCGCGGCGCTCGGCCTTTGCCTTGGCCGTGCGCTCCCTGCGCACCGGCAGCAGGGCAGCCGCAGCACCGAAGAGCACCGCCGGCAGCACCCATGCAAAGCCGAGATCAAACAGCGGCAGCTTGTGCAGGAACGTCAGCGGCACACCGTAGCCGTCGAGCGTGCACAGCACGCTCATGAGCAGCGCGCCGAGGGCAGCACCGCGGCTGATGCGGTCGGGCAGCTGCGGACGCACGAGCGCGATGAAGATGAGCACGAGCGTCGGCGGATAGACGATGTCCAGCACCGGGGCGGCGATGGCGACGATGCGGTCAAGGCCGAGGTTCGACACGACGGCGCTGAACACGCAGATGGCGATGACGAACACCGGATACGAAACCTTGCCGCGGCAGAGCTTGGAAAAGTAAGCGGCGGCGGAGCTGGTGAGCGCCACGGCGGTCGTGACGCACGCGAGACCGACGACGATGCCGAAGAGGATCATACCGGTCTTGCCCATGAGCGCCTCGACGATGGCCATGACGAGCTGGGCGCGGCCGATCTCACTCGTGTACTGCGCCGAGACGGTGGCGCCGAGGTACGCAAGCCCCATGTAGACGGCCAGCAGCAGCACACACGCGAGGATGGACGAGCCGCTCATGATGCGGAACTTCTTACCCGGCTCGGTGTAGCCCTTGTCGACCACGCTCTGCAGCACGAGGATGCCGAACGGCAGCGCAGCGAGCGCGTCCATGGTCTGATAGCCGGACTTGACACCGGTCACGACGGCGCTGTCGATCTTCGTCTCGGCCGCGATCGTGCCGAGCGGCGTGACGATGCCCTTGACGATGATGGCCGCAAGGCCGAGCAGCAGCAGCGGCGTGAGCACCTTGCCCACGATGTCCACCACGGCGGACTCGCGGATGCACAGCGCGAGGATGAGCGCGAAAAACAGCACCGAGAACACCACGGCCGACACGCCGGGCAGATTCGGCGCGATGGCCATTTCGAACGTGCTGGCGGATGTGCGCGGGATGGCGACCATCGGGCCGACGCACAGGATGATCGCGCACATGAGGATCTCGGCCGGCACACGGCCGACGCGCTGGAGCACGGCCTCACTGCTGCCGACGCGCAGCAGCGCAAACATGGCGGCAAGCGCAAGACCGATGTCCGCGATGAAATACGCGCTGAATCCGGCCAGCCACGCCGGCCCGGATTCCATGCCCAGATACGGCGGGAAGATCACGTTCCCGGCGCCGAAGAACATGGAAAACAGGGCAAAGCCAACAACGATGATATCGCGGCCGGCCCGCTTTTTCGTTTCTTTCATGGTTTTCTCTCCTTTGATTTCCCCAAAAGGGACTCCCGTTTCCTTTTTTCGAATATAGCGTATCATTTTTATTGATAAAAGAGAACCGAGACTTCTTCATGTGGGTATGAAAAAAACGCATGGCATCGGTGAAAAAGTTTTTATTCTTTTTCTGTGATTTTATATGAAATTGACACAAATTCATGGTATGATGGAGGTGCAAAATGCAGATAAGGAGGCAGCGTATGGACGACGGCAAACTTCGCGCCCTGCTGACGGCGGTCGATTGCGGCAGCTTCAGCAAAGCGGCGGCGCAGCTGGGCTATACCCAGTCCGCAATGACACATCTGGTCAACAAACTGGAGGCGGAAATCGGCTGTACGCTGCTCGAGCGTGACAGTCAGGGCATCCGCCTGACGGACGCGGGCAGGCAGCTGCTGCCCTATATTCAAAACGTGGTCTGCGCGTGCGACACCCTCCTGCAGGAGGCCGCCGAGCAGAGCGACCCGCACAAGCGCACGCTGCGCATCGGCTGCTTTGCGAGCATTGCGCGCGCCCGCCTGCCGGAGCTGCTGCGTGTCTTCCGCGCCGAGCACCCGGAGATCCAGCTGGACGTGCTCGTGCGCAGCGAGGAGCTGACGACCGCGCTCGCGAGCGGGCGCATCCAGCTCGCCCTCGTGGACGAGGCGCGCGCGAAGGGCTTTGATTTTCAGCCGCTGGCGGACGCGCCGCTCGTGGCCGTCGTGCCGCCGGATTTCCCGTGGGAGGGGGACACCATCCCGCTGGAGCGGCTGCTGCGCGAGCCGTTCCTCTCGAGCCCGGATCAGTATATCGAGCCGTTTCTCCCGGCGGATGCGCCGCGCGTCGAGGTCTCGGCGTCGGACGACGGGGCGATCCTCTCCATGGTCGCGGCGGGGCTCGGCGTGGCGGTGCTGTCGTCGTTCTCGCTCGTCGGGTATGAGGAGCGTGTGCGCGTGCTCCAGCTCGAGCAGCCGATCGCGCTGCGCCTCGGCGCCGCCGTCAAGTCCATCAATGCGGCGGGCACGTCGGCACGGACGTTTTTGTCGTTTCTGTGCGCGTATTACGGACAGGAGGAGCGCCTGTGATCCGGAACATCTGCACTGACCGCTTCTTTCTCATGCAGCCGTCCGAGCCTGCGACGGCGGCGGATCTGCCCGTGGCGCAGGATCTGCGCGACACGCTTGCCGCGCACCGGCAGGCGTGCGTCGGCATGGCCGCCAACATGATCGGTGTGCGCAAGCGCATCATCATCTTTGACGACAACGGCACGCCCACCGTCATGCTCAACCCCGTCATCCTCCGCCGGACCGAGCCGTACACCGCAGAGGAGGGCTGCCTGTCGCTGACGGGCAAGCGCACGGCCAGGCGTTGGCGCAGCATCAAGGTCCAGTGGCAGAATGAGCGGCTGCAGACGCGCGTGCGCACGTTCACCGGCTGGACGGCGCAGATCATCCAGCACGAGATCGACCACTGCGACGGCGTGCTCATCTGAAGCAAAAAATACCTGCCCGGTGCTTGCAAGCGCCGGGCGGTTTTTGTATACTGGGGGCAAAGGGAGGCCGGAGCATGCGCAACACCACACTCTGTTATATCGAGCGCGGGCAGCAGTATCTCATGCTGCACCGCGTGAAAAAGGAAAACGATCTCAATCACGACAAATGGGTCGGCATCGGCGGAAAATTCGAGGGCAATGAGACGCCGGACGAATGTCTCCTGCGCGAGGCGTATGAGGAGACCGGTCTGACGCTGACCGACTGGCGCTGCCGCGGCGTGGTGACGTTTTTGTCCGACACGTGGGAGGGGGAGTATATGTACCTCTTCACGGCCGACGGCTTCACCGGCGCGCTGCGTGCGTGCAATGAGGGCGTGCTGAGCTGGGTCGACAAGGCGGCTGTCCCGGCGCTGCCGATGTGGGAGGGCGATAAGATCTTCTTCCGGCTGCTGGCGGAGGATGCGCCGTTTTTCCTGCTCAAGCTGCGCTATGAGGGCGACACGCTGGTCGAGGCCGCGCTCAACGGCGCGCCTGTCGCGCTTTGAGACGCGCACAAAAAGGGAGGAGAGAGGACATGAGACGCAAACAGCAGATCCAGGCCCTGCAGCAGGAGCTCGCGCTCTTGCGCCAGACCGTGGACAGCGGCAAAGAACTCGCCGCGCTCGCGGCCGATGCGGCCGGGCAGCTGCGCAAGCCGAGCCTGCGCACCGTCGCCGTACAGGTGATGCGTTCGCCGCGCGTTCGCCGCGCCGCGCTCATCGCCGGCGGTACGGTCGCCGCCGTCACGCTCGGCGCTGCAGCGGTGCACTGCCGGGTGTATCAGGCCATCGTCGCGCAGGAGGTCAAAAAGGCGCTCAAGCCTGTCAACGCCCGCCTCGATGCGCTGCAGGCGACCGTGGACGCCGTGGCCGAGGCCGAGGGCGTCACGCCAGACAAGGCGCACAAGAGCAAAAAGCACAGCCGCTGACGGCACGCAAAAAAGCTCCGTTTCCGATCGGAAACGGAGCTTTTTTATATGGTTTGTGTCGATCTGATCTGCGATCAGGTGAGACCGAACGCGGCGGCCAGACCCATGTAGAGCAGGCAGCGCAGGATGGTCAGCACGACGGTCAGCGCGAAGATGACCGGGAAGTAGACATCCTTGAACTTCACACCGGCGACGGTGCACTCGGTCTGCAGGAAGCCTGCGTTCGGCAGGGAGTCCAGACCCAGGGACGCCAGAACGGTCGTTCTGTGGAACACGGCGGCGTTGGTCATGGCAGCGGCCTGCTGCAGGACGGGAGCCGCGAGGACCAGACCGGCGGAGGAGGAGCCTGCGATGCCGGCGATGAGGTTCGTGGCGACGAAGGTGATCATGAGCGGGCTGCCCTCGTAGGAGAGGATCTTCTCCACGGCGATCGCGTAGCCGGGGCAGTTCTGCACGACAGCGCCGAAGCCGACGATGGCGGCGGCGTTGATGAGCGTGGTCATGCACATCGAGATGGAATCGGTGACGGTCTTGCGGTTGGCGTCCCAGTCGCGGGGCAGGTACTTGAACTGCAGGATGATGACGGCAGCGACACCGCACAGCAGCGCGAACTCAACGCGGATCTTGAAGATGTTGAGCACGATGATCGGGATGAGCATGGGGATGACGGAAAGGATCCAGTGCGGGCCCTTCTTGGCATCCTCGTCGAGGTCGTTGTTCTCCTCGAGCGCGCCGGTGCCGTAAGCGGGGGCGTAGCCCTTGCCGGCGGCGGCCAGACGCTTCTCATACCACTTGATGTAGAGCATGCCGACGACGATGAACACGATGGACACGAACAGGCCGAGCAGGCCGCCCGCGCTGACATCGGTGCCGAAGTAGCTGGCGCACAGGACGTTGTTGGTCACGGGCACCCAGGGGATGGCCAGACCGAAGTTGAGGCCGAGGGAGTAACCGGCGATGACGGACGCGCGGTTGATGTTCGCCTTGCGGCAGAGCTTGAGCGCGATGGGGTAGCAGATGAACAGGCTGATGAAGCTGGAGATGCCGGCCATGGCGAGGATGGCGGTGAACAGGCACACACCGAGGGAGACGTTTTTCGGGCCGACGAGGTTGAGGATGACGCGCGCGAGGCTGTCCGAGCCGCCGGTCACGTCGAGCAGCTTGCCGAACAGAGCGCCGAGGAAGAACAGGATCATCCAGGATTTCATGAAGCCGACAAGACCGCCCATGTAGGTGTCAAACAGGCCGTCGACGATATTCATCTTGTAGATGATCATCAGAATGACGGAGCAGACAATGCCGCCAATCAGGGTGGGCACATTTTTGTAGCAGAACAGGCCGATGAGCAGAACGGCCGCTACGAGAATCAAAATGTCCATAAATACTCTCCAATTCACTATTGTATTAGATCCGACTGTCAGGCAATAAAGTCGTCAGCGCGGTGCTCCGCAGCCCCAACTGCGTCGGTGAGCGCCGTCTGCCGGAAGAGTGTACTCTATTGCTTTTCTGTCTGCTTGACAGTGTGATCGCGTCTTATGCGCCGGTCGTCTCCGGCGGGGCCGTCTGGATGCTTTTGAGATACGGCACCATGATCTCGTCCAGGCGCTCGTGCATATCGAACGCCGCACCGCTCAGACACCAGTCGAAGGCGATGCCCTTCATGATCGTCACGACGACCTCGCCGTAGTGATCCGGCGGGTAGCCGGGCTTGAGCAGTCCCTGCTCGGCAGCGTCCTGCAGGCAGCTGTCGGGATAGCCCCAGACGTAGGCCGGCTGACGCTGATGCCAGCGGCGCGTGTCGATCGAGGTGTTTTTGGTGTTGTAGTAGTTGCAGCAAAAGTCGAGCCCGACGTCGAGCATGTAGTCGCTCCAATAATAATAGAACAGCAGGATGCGCTCGTCGAAGGCTTTGCCGGCCACGGCCTCGCCGAAGTTGTTCTTCTCGCGAAACTCCGCAAACTTTTGGTAGTTATAATAGACCAGCAGCTCGTCTTTTGTTTTGAAGTGGTAGAAAAACGTCCCATTCGAAACACCCGCGACCGCGCAGATGTTGCTGACGGTGAGATAGGCGTAGCCCTTTTTCTTTAGAATGGAGGACGCGGCCTTGTAGATCTTCTGTTTCGTTTCCTGTGTCTGGACCTGTTTCGGTGTCGACAGCTGCACAGAATTCCATCCCTTCCTTATATTTCGGGAATGCGGATGCTACAGGGGAGGTGCATTCCATATAGAGCGCGCTCTGTGCGCGGACTCTGTCATGGTTTTATCACATGCATCCGAAAATGTAAAGCGAAATTTTTCACAAGGCGCGAATTTTTGAACAAAATCGCATTTTTCGTGCAGTATCGACAAAACGAAAACGTCAAAATTGTTGATAATTTTTTAATTATCCTGCTTGACAAAATTGTGTCTATGACGTAGAGTAACGCATAGAGTGTGCTCTAGAAAAGCACGGTGCGAGTGGCCCCAAACGCTTGCGCCATGGTAACTTTTTTGAAAGTACCAGTCCGAAAAGCAAAACTTTAACAAAAACTTATTTACAGAAAGGCAGTGGAGTTTCATGTCAACTTCCGACAGATTTGCGGGTAAGGTGGCTGTGATTACGGGCGGCACGACCGGCATCGGCCGCGCGATCGCACGCCGCTTCGTCAGCGACGGCGGCAAGATCGTCATCGGTGCGCGCCACGATACTCTTTTTGAAGAAATCACGCAGGAACTCGGCGCTGATAACTGCTGGTGCCAGGTTTGCGATGTCACCAACAGAGCGCAGGTCGATGCGCTCGTTCAGGCCGCTTATGACAAGTTCAACGGCTTTGATGTCATGTTCGGCAACGCTGGCATCAATCTGTTCAAGGACTTCCTCAATGTCACCGAGGAAGAGCACGCCCGCATCGTTCACAACAATTACTTTGGCTGCTTCAACAGCACGCAGGCTGCCGCGCGCGCCTTCGTGGCGCACGAGACCAAGGGCGCTATCGTCAACACGGCCTCCATCAACGTCCGCTGCGCGTGCCCGAACTCGACGCCGTATGCTGCCAGCAAGGGCGCGATCGCCACGATGACGCAGGGCGTTGCCGTGGAGCTTGCCGAGTACGGCATCCGTGCCAACTGCTTCTGCCCCGGCTCTACCGATACGCCGATGGTCACGGAAGTGCCGCGCACCCGTTTCCCGACCTACACCGCGCCGAAGCTCATGATCCAGAGAATGGCGCAGCCCGAAGAGCAGGCGAACATCGCGTGCTTCCTCGCTTCTGACGACGCCTCTTACATCACCGGCGAGACGATCTTCTGCGTCGGCGGCTGGGGCAAGAAGTGAGCCGCGTCCGGCTTGACCGGCGCACACACGCCATCGTGCCCCGTGCCGGTGGCGCTCCCTTAGACAATCACTGACCGCGCGCCCGACGGTGCGCACATATCAAATACAATTCAAACACTATGCGGTGACCGCGCGCCCCGCCCTCCGGCGGCCGCGCCCGCTGCACGCAAAAATTGGAGTGTGTACTATGAAACTTACGAAAGAACAGTGGAAACAGCTCAGTGACCGCATTTTTCTGACGCTTCGCCCGACGCAGCACCCGGTCGCCATGAAGTTCATCAAGACGCCGGAAGAGTTCGACGCGATCCCCGACATCGAGTTCTGCCAGAACAAGGCCTCGACCTGCAAGCTCATCGGCATGGCGGCGCACTTCCAGGGCACGTTCGGCCTGACGCCCGACCACTTCTCCGGCTACTACTGCGCCATGAACAACGGCTGCATGGAGCTGACGCAGGAGTTTCTGGACGGCGCGATCCTGTATAAGCAGCCCACCCCGTGGCATCACGAGCAGGCGGACGCGATCAAGCACATCCAGTCCAACCTCGAGTACATCCCGGAGAAGCCCTACGCCGGCATCGTCTGCTCCTCGCTGTGTAACTGCAATATCGAAGAGCCGGACGTCATCTGCCTGCAGCTTCCGACGCAGGCGGCCTTCCACCTGCTGGCCTGCTATGTCGAGACCGACTGGCAGAAGCTTGAGTTCCCGTTCAGCGGCGAGTCCAACTGCGCCGACACGTGGATGCGCACCATGAAGGACGGCAAGATCGGCCTGTCCCTCGGCTGCCGCGGCGACCGTGCCACCGGCGCGCTCGGCTATGGCGATGTGCGCGTCACGATGACCACCGAGCAGCTCATCAAGGCGCTCGACGGCTGCGACACGGTGGAGAAGAACAACATTCTCTACCCCTACAACCCGACCTGCCTCTACAAGTCTGCATTCTGATTCTGACCGCACCTTCTATACATCCTCCCCCCCAAAACGAAGCTGCCGCCGAGGTCACTCGGCGGCAGCTTTGCGTTGCGATCAGCGCTGGAATTTGCTGCGATTGCATTTCGGGCGCTTTGATGATAGAATGATCAAAAATACAGCGCCGCGCCCGGCGGCGCCAAATCAGAGAAACGGGGGATCGCGATGGATCACTACATTCACACACTGGAATCCTGCACGCTGAATTTTGCTTTTTCGGCCATCAGCGGCAAATGGAAACCCTATATTCTCTGGTACCTGCACAGCGCGCCCGGCGGCGTGTGCCGCTACGGGGAGCTCAAGCGGCTCGTGCCCTATGACATCTCGCACAAGATCTTCACGCAGCAGCTTCAGGAGCTCGAGTCATATAACATCATCAAGCGCACCGAGTATGACGAGAAGCCCAAGCGTGTCGAATACTCACTCACCGAGGCGGGAAAGCTCCTGCTGCCGGTCATTTTGTATATGCGCGACTGGGGCATCCTTGCGAGCAAGGACTGCCAGCCGGGTGCCATCGAGCGCACGCACGGTCAGCCGCAGGGCAGCACGATCCACTACGGTTACCGCTCCGAGGAGCTGGATAAGTCCGTGGACATCGCGTTTCAGTGGGGCGAGCCCGTGCAGCCCGTCACGGATGACGGCAGCGCGGCGCAGACACAGGAGCATTCTGACGAATAAAAGAATAAGACCGGATCCCCCAAGGGAGATCCGGCTGAGACGGTCGGAAAGCCAAGCGGTTTTCCGGCAGAAGACGTGCTGCCTGCGGGCGGCACACACTTTTCATATGTTCACGGGGCTGACCGGCCGGTCAGCCCCGTTTTGTTTTGTTGTGCAGGCGTTTACACGATTTCGACGACACCGCCGTCGAGGATGCGCACGGTCTGCCCCGTCTGCACGGTGGCGAGAAATTCGTCGCCCAGGCAGTCGATGACCGGCATGTCGGCGTCTGTCCACACGGACGCAAGGATCGCGCCCGAGGCCGCCAGCGAGTCGATGTGCTTGGAAAAGAGCATGCACGCCGGCTGCTGCCCGGAGGCGCAGGCGGTGTAGAGCACCATGCCGCCGGTGGTCGAGCCGATGGTCTCCGGCAGGCACAGGGCCTTGCCGATCATCGGCTTTTTGTACAGGTCGGGGTTGTTCTGGTCGCCGCATTTGACCTGCTTGTCGTGGAACATCAAGGCCATCTGGTAGCTGGCGAGCGTGTTGAAGCCGCCGTGCGACACGAGGGCTTCCGCCTCGCACGTGCCGGGGCAGATGACGCGGCCCTGAAACTGTTTCATCTTACTTCGCCCCCTTCGTAATCATGGTGATGATCTCGTCCTCGGTGTAGTAGCGCGCGGTCGAATACGTGCGCAGCTTGTTCGACGAGGTGATGACGGGCATGGCCTTGCTGAGCGGGTTGTTCATGTACATGAGCGGGCAGATGTAGCTGAGCACGACGCCGGTGCTGCGCAGGCGGGCGGCGTAGGGCGTCTTTTCAAACTCCTCGATGACGCCGGGCGCGGCGGTGAACACCGTCGGGATGCAGACCTTGCGCTGGCCGTGTGCCCGCAGACCTGCCTCGACGCGCTCGGTCGTGTCGATGAGCTGGTGCAGCGTCATGTGCGGGCAGCCCATGAAGCACAGCTTCGGCTTGGCGCTGCGGTTTTTCCACACGCACGGATAGCTCTCGCGCACGCGCCGGAGCTCCGCATCGTCGATGACGTACACCGGCGCGCCCTCGCGGATGAGCGCCTCGCCCTGCTGCACGGCCTCGGGCGTGAGGTGCTCGATGTGGTACAGGCCGACCGCGCCGTTGGACGCGGTGGCTGCGCCGAAGTCCTTGAGATACGCGATGGCGTCCTCATTGATCTCCGTGCCGAGCCACTGGTCAAGTCCCCTGACATACGGCACCTGTTCCATGACCTTCATGCCGATGGCGGAGCCGAGCAGCTGCGGCTCGGGCTTTTTCGTCGTGCGCACCTCGACGATCCAGTCGGCCTTACGTCCGTCGTCGGTCAGGAAGCCGAAATACGGCACGCAGCCCGCGATCGAGCCCATGAGCTCGATCATGCCGGAGTTGCGGTTGCAGCGCGCGCCGAGCACGCTGTTGGCGTAGACCACGGCGGACGACTCCGCCCACGAGAGCACCTCGCCCTGCTTGGGCTTGTTGCCCACCTCGTCGAGGTAGCAGGTGCAGGTGTAGTCCTTGTCGCTGAGGATGCCGAGCTTTCGCAGCTGCTCCTCATAGCGCGCCTGCTGCTTATACATGAACTTGCGGAACACCAGATCCTGCAGCGGATTCGAGGGGACGTTCTTGTCGAGCGGGAGTGGGTCGGCGGTGAATTTCTGCTCGGAAAACGCGCCGGCTTCAATGAGCTGGTCATACAGGTCGTAGACCGGCTTCATGGCGTTGATGCCGAAGCTGATGACCGTGTGGCCGTAGGTGCTTGTGATGGGCACCATTTTTTCTGCGCCGAAGGCATCGCCGTACATGACGAGCGTTTTCATGACCTTGGCCATGACCGCGCCCTTGCTGCCGTCGAGCACGGCCTGCTGTTCGGGTGTCAGTTTCATGGGAATCGACCTCCTTGTGCATACATTTACTGTGAATTTCTTGACAAGAATTATAGCCCAATTTGGGCAAAAATGCAAGGGGATATTGGGGCGAGCTCGCAAATCTGTGCAAAAAATCCCCGCCGTTTGGCGGGGATTTCGAGCGGGGGATGCGGTCTTATTTGCTTCCCGCGCGGGCGGTTTTGGCCGGCAGCGGGATCTGCGCGAGGATCACGGCGAGGAACATCAGCACGCAGCCGAGGTATTCGCGCGCGGTCATGCTCTGGTGCAGGATGATCGCGCCCGCAATGACGGCGAACACGCTCTCGAGACTCAGCAGGATGGTGACGACCGTGGGGTTCGAGCCCTTCTGTGCGAGGATCTGCAGTGTGTAGCCCACGCCGCACGAGAACACGCCCACATACAGCAGCGGCAGCGCGCACGAGAGCAGGGCGGCGGCGTCGACGTGCTCGAAAAACGGGATGCACACGCCCGACCACAGCGCCGCGAACAGAAACTGCACGCAGCTGAGCTTCACCCCGTCGCACGTCGCGCTGAAGCGGTCGATGACCAGAATGTGCACGGCAAAGCACACCGCGCACACGAGCACGAGCAGGTCGCCCGCGGCGAGCCGGAAGCTGCCCTTGATGCACAGCAGGTACAGCGACACGACCGACAGCGCGACCGCGACCCAGACCGGCAGGCTGACCTTGCGTTTAAAAAACAGGCCGAACACCGGCACGAGCACCACGTACAGCGCCGTGAGAAAGCCCGCCTTTCCGGCGTCCGTTCCGGCGACGATGCCGGCCTGCTGGAAGTTCGAGGCGACGGCCAGTGCCGTGCCGCAGCAAAAGCCGCCGAGCCAAAGCTGCCTGCGCGCGGCGCGTTTTTCCGCCGCCGTGGGCTGAGCGGCGTCCTTGTGCACGGCGCCGCGCACCGCGATCAGCACCAGCAGCGCGAGCACGGCGATGGCATAGCGCGCGGCATTGAAGGTGAACGTGCCGATCGTGTCGGCGCAGACGTCCTGCGCGACGAAGGCCGTGCCCCAGATGAGCGCGGCGAGGATCGGGAAAACGACTTGACGGATCTGATTGTGTTTCATATGCGGGGTCTCCTCTGAGATATCGGCGGCAAATACAAAAGCAGTCAGACTCCATCGCCTGACTGCCGGTAGGTGCGCACCCGTGCCCATAGAATAGTACAGGCGCGGGCGCTTGTCAATCGGTTTTTAGCTGTAAATCGTGAAATTTCACGCCTTGTGCGCGCGGCCGCCGCCGTGCATGGCGGCGTGCTCTTTGGCGATCTCGGCATAGAGCGCGGGGGCCGTCCAGGCGGCGTTCGTGTCCGTCAGCATGGCCTTGAGCGCGACGGGCGGGACATGCGCGGCGCGAAGTCCCTGCAGCAGCCCCTCGAGCATACCGGGGCGAAAGTGCGCCAGGACGAGCATCTCCCCCGGGAGCGGGGCGGCGGGGGCGTCCGGATCCCGCGGCAGCACACCGGCCAGCGCGCCGATCGGCTGGCCGAAGTCGGCCGGGTCGACCGCCTGCACGCGGATGCCGAGCCGCAGGCACACGACCTGCATTTTCCCGAGCTTTCCGGGCTCGATTTGATAGGCGAGTAGGGTTGGGGTCATATCAGATCACCTGCTTCCAGATCAGAATGAGATACACCACGGCCGCGCACTGCACACACAGCAGCGCGGGAAAGCCGAAGCGAAATTCCTTGTGCTTCGTCTTGTGGTGGAACACGCGCATGCCGAGCGTTCCGCCGAGCGCGCCGCCGAGCGCGGCGAGGGCGAAGAGCGTGCCCTCCGCGATGCGCCACTTGCCTGCGCGGGCCTTCGCCTTGTCGATGCCCATGGCGGCGAAGGCGATGACATTGATGGCGATGAGGTAGAACAGCAGATAGCTCATCGGCGGCCGCCTTTCGCGCCGGATCTTCCGGACCTGCCGCCGGACTTTCCGGAGGCGGCGGGCTTACCGGCCCTGCCGGACGGAGCGGGCTTGCCGGATCTGCCGGGCTTTCCGGGCTTGGCGTTTTGCGCGCTGCGGGCGGCTGCGGGCTTTTTGCCGCCGCCGTAGACCTTACCGTATTTGCGCGGGGCGGGGGCTTGCTCGGCGGGCTTGGACTGCTTGCGCCGGTCGTTCATCGGGCGCACGAGGCAATCCTTGCCGAAGCCGATCAGATCCTCGCGCCCGGCCTCGTGCAGCGCCTGAATGACGAGCCGGCGCTTATCCGGGCGGCGCCACTGCAGCAGCGCGCGCTGCATATCCTTTTCGTGCGGCGTCTTGGCGACGTAGACCGGCTTCATCGTGCGCGGGTCGATGCCGGTGTGGTACATGCACGTGCTGATCGTGCCGGGCGTGGGGTAAAAATCCTGCACCTGCTCGGGCTGACGGCCGCGGCGGTTGAGATACTCCGCGAGCGCCACGGCGTCAGAGAGCGTGCTGCCGGGGTGCGAGCTCATGAGGTACGGCACGACGTACTGTTCCTTATCATACTTGTTGTTGAGCTGGCGGTATTCGTCCATAAAGCGCTCATACGTGCCGATGTGGGGCTTGCCCATGTAGTCGAGCACGGTGTCGATGCAGTGCTCGGGCGCGACCTTGAGCTGACCGGAGATGTGATAGCGCACGAGCTCACGGAAGAACGCGTCGTTGTCGTCGCAGAGCATATAGTCGTAGCGGATGCCGCTGCGCACGAACACCTTCTTTACGCCGGGGATCTGGCGCAGCTTGCGCAGCAGGGCGAGATAATCGGAGTGGTCGGCGTCGATGTTCGGGCAGGGCGTCGGCGCAAGGCACAGCCGGTTCGGGCACATACCGCGCTCTTTCTGCTGCCGGCACGACGGGTGGCGGAAGTTTGCCGACGGGCCGCCGACATCGGACACGTACCCCTTCCAGAGCGGGTGGTGCGTCATGGCCTCGACCTCACGGATGACGCTCGCGTGGCTGCGGCTCGTGATCATGCGTCCCTGATGGAACGCCAGCGCGCAGAAGTTGCACCCGCCGAAGCAGCCGCGGTTGTGGATCACGCTGAAGCGCACCTCCTCGATCGCGGGTACGCCGCCGAGCGGCTCGTACATCGGGTGCCACTCGCGGGTGTAGGGCAGGTCGGCCACGCGGTCGAGCTCCTTTGTGTCGAGCGGCATGGCGGGCGGGTTGATGACGAGATAGCGCCCCTCGCACGGCTGGATCATGGCGCGGCCGCGCACGGGGTCATGCTCGGCGTATTCGGTGCGCGTGGCCTCGGCATAGAGGCGCTTGTCGTCGCGCACGTCCTCGAACGACGGGAGCGTGATGTGGTCAAATTTGCACACGGAGGGGTCGCGCGTGATGTAGCCCGTGCCGGGGATGTCGGTCATTGTGTGCACGGACTGCTTTTTCTTCAGCCGGTGAGCGATCTCGATCGTTGCGGCCTCGCCCATGCCGTAGACCAGCAGGTCGGCCGGGGCGTCAAAGAGGATGGCGCGGCGCACGGAATCGTCCCAGTAGTCATAGTGCGCAAAGCGGCGCAGGCTCGCCTCGAGCGAGCCGAGAATGATCGGCACATCGGGGCCGAAGGCCTCACGCGCGCGGTTGCAGTAGACGATGGCGGCGCGGTCGGGACGGCAGCCGGTGCGCTTGCCGGGGGAGTAAAAATCCTCGCTGCGGCGGCGCTTGGCGGCAGTGTAGTGCGCGACCATGGAGTCGAGATTGCCCGCGCCGATGAACACGCCCAGCCGCGGCCGGCCCATGGCGCGGAAGGCCTCCGCATCGTGCCAGTCCGGCTGCGCGAGCACGGCTACACGCAGCCCCTCGGCCTCGAGCACGCGGCTGATGACCGCCGTGCCGAAGCTCGGATGGTCGACATAGGCGTCACCGCCGACGACGAGCGCATCGTACCACCACCAGCCGCGCTCGTGCATCTCCTCGGCGGAGACAGGCAGAAAATCACACCGTTCCATGCGTCACCGTCCTGTGGATGAGCCGCCCCATGAGCAGCAGACGCTCGCGCACGCCGGGATCGCGCCCGATCTGCACGAAGCCGCTGCGCCGGTAGAAGTCGATGGCGCGGGCATTGTTTTCCGACACGTGCAGGCGCACGGCCGTGCGGTCGTGATTCTCGTAAAACCAGAACGCGTAGCCCAGCAGCTGGATCGCCCAGCCGCGGCCGCGGTATTCCGGCAGCATATACAGCAGACTGATCCAGCCGCAGCCGGTCTGCTCGTCGCGCGCGGGGTCGAGCTCGACCAGACCGACCACGGTGTCCCCGCTGAGCACGCGCACGACGGAGCCGGGGTGCTCCTGCGCGTGCTTGGCTGCGCTGCGGGCGTAGAGCTCGGGCACGAAGCCCTCGTCCGAGCCGTGCACGTTGCACCACGCATCGCGGTAGCACTGCAGGTAAAACGCCTCGCCGCGCGGAAATGTGAGCTGCTCGTAGCGCAGGTTTTCCGCGCCGCTGCCGCTGCCGCGCCACCAAGTCTGGCGGCCGAATGTGCTCAGCGCGGGCGGGAGGTGGCGGTTGTCGTTATAATACTCTACGGTCGTATTGTCCCCATCGACGAGCAGCAGGCTCACGGACGTGTTGTCGCCGTAGGGCAGGGTGGCCATCTCGCTGTTCGGGATGCCCAGCACCGTGCATAGGTAGGCGCGGATGGCCATGCCGTGGCTCACGACGGCGACGGTCTGCCCGTCGTGCCGCGCGGCGAGATCCTGAATCGCGCGCGTCATGCGTTTTTGCACCTCGCGGATCGGCTCGCCCCCGGGCACGGACCACTTTTCGGGGTCGGTGTTGAAATAGCGCATCTGCTCGGGGAACTCGTGCTCCACGTCGCCCCAGGCGCGCCCCTCCCACACGCCCATGCGGATCTCCGCCAGGCGCGGCGTGGCCACGGCCGGAACGTCGTGATAGCGCGTGATCGCCTCGGCTGTCACGCGCGCGCGTGACAGGTTGCTGCAGTAGAGCGCATCAATGTGCTCGTGCCGGAATCGCTGCGCGAGCGCGTCGATCTGCTGCAGACCGAGCGCGGTGATGCTGCCGTCCCAGTGGCCTTGAATGCGGCGGTAGAGGTTGCCCTCCGCCTCCGCGTGCCGGATCAGATAAATTTTCGTCATTGCGCGCCTCCAAAACTTGACCATAGTGGAATCATACAGTATAATAATCTGAATCCGCACATGTCATTTGTGCGGGAATGTGTCAACGCCTGTACGCACGCATTATACCGTGTTTTTGCGGTGCGCACAAGTGCTTTGGAGGGCAAAGTGAAAGTAATCCACCTCATCAGCGGGGGCGACACCGGCGGCGCCCGGACGCATGTTTACTCCCTGCTGAAATATCTCGGTCAGATCATCGACGTGCAGCTCGTGTGCTTTCGCGGCGGCGATTTTGCCGACGGTGCGGCCGCGCTCGGCATCCCGACGATGGTGCTCGACAGGGGCTTTGCGGCCAACCTCGGCGCGCTCAAAAAGCTGATCCGCGCGGGAGAGTACGATCTGGTACACTGCCACGGCTCCATGGCCAACGTCATGGGCGCCCTGCTGCGCCGGAGCGTGCGCGTGCCGGTCATCAGCACCGTGCACAGCGACTACCGGCTGGACTATCTCGGCCGGCCGTTCGCCCGCGCCGTCTACGGCACGCTCAATATCTGGGCCCTGCACCAGCTCGATTACCGCGTGTGCGTGTCCGACCCCATCCGCCAGCGGCTGATCGACCGCGGCTTTGAGCCGAACCGGCTCTTTTCCATCTACAACGGGCTCGACTTTTCCCACGTCGTGCCCAAGACCGACCGCGCGGCATATTTTGCGCAGTTCGGATATACCGTCCATGAGGGCGACGTGATCGCGGGCATCGCCGCGCGGCTTGACCCCGTCAAGGACATCCCGACGCTTATCCGTGCCGTGGCGCTGGCGCAAAAGGCCTGCCCGCAGCTGCGCCTCGCCATTGCGGGCGAGGGCATGGAGCGCAAAAAGCTCGAGGCACTCGCAGCGGAGCTCGGCATTGCCGACAGCGTCTTTTTCCTCGGCTGGGTCAACGACCTCGACAGCTTCTACGGCGCGCTCGACATCAACACCCTCTCGTCTCTGTCGGAGGCATTTCCCTATGCGCTGCCCGAGGGCGCGCGCGCGCATCTGGCCACCGTCGCGTCCAATGTCGGCGGCGTGCCGGCCATCATCGAGCACGGCGTGACCGGCCTGCTCATTGAGCCGGGCGACGTGCGCATGCTCGCGGCCTACCTCGCGCGCTTCGCGCTCGATGCCGATTACCGCCATGAGATGGGCGAGGCGCTCTACCGGCGCGGCAAGGCCGACTTTTCCGAGGAGGCCACCGGCCTGCGCCAGCTGGAGATCTACAACGCCGTCTTTCGCATGGAGCGAAACCGGCGCGACGGCGCGCGCGACGGTGTGCTCATCTGCGGGGCCTACGGCTTTGGCAACACCGGCGACGACGCGATTCTGCAGGCCATCATCGGCGAGATGCGCCGCATCGATGCGCATATGCCCGTGACCGTGCTTTCCCGCCGGCCGAAGGACACCCAGCGTGCGTTCGGCGTCAACGCTTGCCACCGGTTCGGCGTGTTTGCCATCCGGCGCGTCATGCGCCGCAGCCAGCTGTTCATCAGCGGCGGCGGCAGCCTCATGCAGGATGTTACGAGCCGCCTGAGCCTGTGGTACTATCTCAGCACGATCCGCATGGCGCACGGCTGCGGCTGCAAGGTGCAGATGTACGGCTGCGGCATCGGCCCGATCGTCTATGCGCGCGACAAGAAGCTGGCCGCGCACGTCATCAATACCTGCGTCGACAAGATCACGCTGCGCGAGCCGGACAGCCGGGAGACGCTCCGGGAGTTCGGCGTCACGGTGCCGGAGGTCATCCTCGCGTCCGACCCCGCGCTCACGCTGCCGGCGGCCGAGCACAGCCGCATCGACAGCATCCTGCGCGCGCATGATATGGACATCGGCGGCAAGTATATCGGCTTCGTGCTGCGCAAATGGCCCGGCATGGAGGAAAAGGCCACCGTGTTTGCCGCCGGCGCCGTGTACGCCTATCTGAAGTACGGGCTGACGCCGGTGTTTCTTGGCATCAACTTCCGCGCCGACGGCGAGGCCGGCCAGCTCGTCACGGAGCATCTGAGCATCCCGTTTTACAGGATCGACGAGCAGATGACCTCAGGTGAGGTGATCGGCGTGCTCTCGCGCATGACCGCGGTCGTATCCATGCGTCTGCACGGGCTCATCTTCGCCGCCGGACAGGGCGTGCCGCTCATCGGTGTCGCCTATGACCCGAAGGTCACGGCGTTTCTCGACTATGTGGAGCAAAATAACTACATCCAGCTTGCGGCGCTCAACGAAAAGGACCTGTCGGACATGATCGACTCGGCTGTCGCCCTTGCCGGCAGGGGCGAGGAGATGCGCCGCCGCACCGAACTGCTCAACCGGCAGGAGGATAATAACCGCGCCACAGCCGCCCGGCTGCTGGGGAAGGAGTAAACTGCTTATGATCCGCAGTGCTGTTCTGGTTTCCGGCAAGGGAACAAAATTGCAGAGCCTGCTCGATTCCGTGTTCTTCGGCGAGATCCCGGAGCTGCAGCTCGTCGCCGTCATCTCGTCCGACGCCAATGCCTACGCGCTCAAGCGTGCGCGCAATGCCGGCATCGAGACCGTCGTCGTCGAGCCGAGCGTGTTTCCGAACGACACGTCGTACGACATGGCCATCCGCAACAAGCTCAAGGATATGGACATTGAGCTTGTGATCAACGCGGGCTTTTACCCCGGCATCGGCCGCGAGACGGCAAAGAGCTTCCGCGGCAAGGTCATCGCGGTGCAGCCGTCGCTCGTTCCGGCGTTCGAGACGCTGCGCGGCGACGCGGTGCACGAGGCGGTGCTCGCCCGCGGCCTGAAGGTCACGGGGGCGACGGCTTACCTTGCGGATGAAAACGGCGGCATCGGCCCGGTGTTGCTGCAAAAGGCCGTGCCCGTGCTCGCCGACGACGATCTCACGACGCTCAAGCGCCGCGTGCTCACGGACGCCGAGTGGAAGCTCCTGCCCGAGGCGGTCAAGTGCTTCTGCGCCGGAAAGATCCGGCTGCACGGCGGCCGCGCGCAGATCCTGGAGTGAACAAGAGATAAATGAGATAAAAAGCAGCCCCGAACCGACACGGTTCGGGGCTGCTTTTGTGCTGCGCATTTGTCAGCCGGCCATGATGTGCACGCGGATGACGCCCTCGGCGGACTTGAGCGCCGCCATGAACAGTTCCATCGTCGTCTGCATGTTCTCGGTCGCGGCGGTGATCGTCACGGGGGCGACGCCGCTGGTCGGGATGCTCTGGTTGATGGTAAGTATATTCGCGCCGTTTTCGGCAAAAATAGCAAGGACGGATGACAGCACGCCCTGCCGGTCGAGCAGCTCAAGGTTGAACGTCACGAGATGGCCGCGCGACATGTCCTGAAACGGGGACACGAAATCCTTGTATTTATAAAATGCGCTGCGGCTGATGTCCACGCACGCCACGGCGTCCGCCACCGTGCGCACCTGGCCGGTCTCGAGCAGCTCCTTGGCCTCGATCACTTTGGCGAAGATCTCGGGCAGGACGCTCGCCTCCACGAGATAGTATTTCGGTTTGTTGCCTGCTGCCATGCTGGAAGCCTCCTTTTGTGCGCGTGCTGCGGGCAATTGTTTGCCCATGCAACACAGTGTAACACATTCCGGACGGCAGTGCAAGAATTTCTTCGAAGGGATGCGATGGTTTTTGGGTGGATTTCTCGCCTGTATTCTCGCCGGCGCGGCGATGAGCATTCAGGGCGTGATGAACACGCGCCTCGGCGGGCACATCGGCACACTGGAGACCAACGCCTTCGTGCAGTGCACGGCGGCGGTGCTGTCGCTGCTCGTGCTGCTGTTCTGGCGCACGGGCAGCTTTGCCGCGCTGAGTGCCGCGCCGAAATACTGCTGGTTCGGCGGCGTACTGGCGCTGGCCATCACGGTCACGGTCATGCTCGGCATGGGCAAGCTCGGCCCGACGCTTGCCGTGGCGGTGATCCTCATCGCGCAGCTTTCCGCGGCCGCCGCCATCGACGCCTTCGGCATCATGGGCACGGAAAAGCTCGCCTTCGGCTGGGGCAAGTGGGCGGGGCTCGCGCTCATGACGGGCGGGATGCTGCTGTTTAAAATGAAGTGAGGCTGTCAAAAAGTAATACTTTTTGACAAAGAGATTGCAGTCTGCTGCGCGCATAATTTGTGCGCCGGCGGCGCACAAATTCCACACTTGCAGCCTGAGCGGTATTTTCTTCGCCGCACATGTCGCCGAAGAAAATGATTGGGCTTTCTTTCGCCGCTTCGGCGGCGAAACTCTACGAGGTTTTTGGATAAGCTGAAGAGGCGGCGAGCCATGCTCGCCGCCTCATGTTTTGCTTTGTTTACAGGCCGATGCTTGCCAGCAGGTCTGCGATGCCGGTGGATTTGATGAACGTGAAGATCGCACCGATGTCGTAGTGCTCATACGCCGCGTCCCAGATGCGGTCGGGGCTGCCGCCGGTCGCAAGGCCGACGCCGAGCACGATCTCGCCGACGATCAGGATGCACAGCGCGATGATGAGAATGGTCTTCCATGCTTTTTTCATGCGGCGATCTCCTTTCTGCACCAGCGATGGCCCAGCCGCACCAGCAGCCTGACCCAGCCGATGACCATGCGGATGAACAGCCAGACGGCCAGCCAGATCACGACGAGCGCGATGGCGATCACGGCGGCGCCGCCGCCGAGCAGGATGAGCATATCCGCCACCACGGGCAGGCCGATGAACGCAGTCATGATCAGGCTCACACCGGCTGCACCGCACACGGCGCCGATGGCCAGCACGGCCAGATCCAGCACCAGCAGCACGGCGAACACCGGCACGCCGATGATGATCGCGCCGAGCGTGTACAGGATCGCCAGAAAGACGTTCGTCTTGTATTCCGGCTCGTAGTCGTCGTAGTATTCTTCGTCGTATTCCTCTCCGGACTGCTCGTCGTAGTAGCCGTCGTCGTCGGCGGGCTGCTCGTCGTAGTAGCCGTCGTCGTCGGCGGGCTGCTCGTCGTAGTAGCCATCGTCGTCGGCCGGCTGCTCATCGTAGTAGCCGTCGTCGACAGGCTGCTCATCATAGTAGCCGTCGTCGTCAGCCGGCTGCTCGTCGAATGAGAGCTGCCCGTCGAGCACGGGCGCTTCGTCCGCTTCGGGCTCGTCGGGCTCCTCCGGCAGATCCGGGAACGTGAACGACGGTGCGGGTCTCTGCGCGGCGGCCGCGGTCATCGGACGGTACTGCTCTGCGCGCGGGCGCGGCTGCGGCGTGCGCCTGGGCTGCGCCTGTGCGGGCGCGACCACGGGCGCGGCGGCCGGTGTGATCTTGCCGCTGTCGGCATACCGGATGAGGGCAACGGCGACTTTGGTCGGGTTGCCGATCTCCTGAATGAGGCGCTCCTCATCGGGCGCATTGTCAAACATATTCTCCATCTGCGCGATGAGCGCCTGACGTGTCTGGTCGTCGGTGATCAGGCCGAGCAGGCTGCTGATCTCCGCCATGTAACTCTGTCTGTTGATAGATGGTCACCTCCAAGGGGTTCGATGCACATTGTATGGCATTCTAATTTACATATTATATTGCACGAATCAGGTGCGGTCAAGCCCGAAATGCACTTTTCGACCGCGTACCGGCTCTTGACAGGCGGTCTGCGGCGGGGTATCCTGTGAAAAAAGAGCCGGTTTTCCGAAAAGCCGGAAAGGAGTGGAACGCATGGAACCAAAGCGCCCCTACACCGAGACGGAGCCTGAAACGGCAGCCGAGACCGCCGAAACCGCCGAAACTGCGGCCGAGGCGGCCGCGCCCAAAAAGCCGCGCGAGTCGTTTTTCCGCCGCCAGCGCCGCGAGCTGGCCGGCATCTGGCGTGAAATTTACTGCAACAGCCGCGCGCGGCGCATCCGCACTTGGCAGATCGCGGTGTTCGCGCTCATGATCGTCGAGGCGGCGGTCATGGCCATCGCCGTCAACCCGGCGTACTGGGTCGGTGCGGGGCTGCTTGCGCTGCTGTGCGTGAGACAGCTGTTCGACCGCCGGCCGGAGCGGCACTCTGTCGCCAGCGTCGTGCTCTACGGCGTGATCGCCGTGCTCATCGGCATTTTTGCCGCCGAGCAGGTGCTTTGAGCGCCGTGCGCGCTTGACAAACGGCGGGCGATTGCATAAAATATAAAAGTTGCCCAATACATTATAAATTACGGCTGTGCGGGTGTCCCGCGCGGCATACAGAGGAGAGTTGCGCTTATGGCCAAAGAAAAAAAGGTCGAGCAGATCACCGATATGGAAGTGGATTTCGCCCAGTGGTTCACCGACGTGTGCACCAAGGCGGAGCTTGTGGATTATTCCGACGTCAAGGGCCTGTTCGTTCTGCGCCCCTACGGCTACGCCATCTGGGAGAACATCCAGAAGGTGCTCGACGGCAAGTTCAAGGCGACCGGTCACCAGAACGTGTCCATGCCGATGCTGATCCCCGAGAGCCTGCTGCAGAAGGAGAAGGACCACGTCGAGGGCTTCGCCCCCGAATGCGCGTGGGTCACCATGGGCGGCAGCGAGGAGCTGCCGGAGCGCCTGTGCGTGCGCCCGACGTCCGAGACGCTCTTCTGCCAGCACTGGAGCCACATCGTGCACAGCTGGCGCGACCTGCCGTGCCTGTATAACCAGTGGTGCAGCGTCATGCGCTGGGAAAAGACCACCCGTCCGTTCCTGCGCGGCCGCGAGTTCCTCTGGCAGGAGGGGCACACCCTGCACACCTCTGAGGAAGAGGCGCGCAAGGAGACGCTGCAGATGCTCGAGATCTATGCCGACACCTGCGAGCAGGAGCTGGCCATGCCCGTTATCCGCGGCAACAAGACCGATAAGGAGAAGTTCGCCGGTGCGGTGAACACCTACACCATCGAGTGCATGATGCACGACCGCAAGGCGCTGCAGTCCGGCACGAGCCACTACTTCGGCGACGGCTTTGCCCGCGCGTTCGACATCACCTATACCGACAAGAACAACCAGCAGGCCTATCCGCACCAGACCTCGTGGGGTATGTCCACGCGCGTCATCGGCGGCCTGATCATGACTCACGGTGACAACAGCGGTCTCGTGCTGCCGCCGCATATCGCGCCGATCCAGGTCATCGTGCTGCCCATCGCGGCGCACAAGCCCGGCGTGACCGAGAAGGCCGAGGAGCTCGTCGCGCGTCTGAAGGCCGCCGGCCTGCGCGCGCAGGGCGACTTCAGCGACAACAGCCCCGGCTGGAAGTTTGCCAACTGGGAGATGAAGGGCGTGCCGCTGCGCGTCGAGATCGGTCCGAAGGACATCGAGGCCGGTCACTGCGTCGCCGTCCGCCGCGACAACGGCGAGAAGATCACCGTCGCGCTCGATGAGCTCGAGGCGCGCATCCCCGCGCTGCTCGAGGACGTGCAGCAGGGTCTGTTCGACAAGGCCAAGCGCAACCTTGACGAGCATACCTACGCCGCGCACTCGCTGGCCGAGGCCAAGGAGCTGCAGGAGAAAAACGGCGGCTTCATCAAGACCATGTGGTGCGGCGACCTCGCCTGCGAGCTCGAGATGAAGGAAAAGGCCGGTATGTCCAGCCGCTGCATCCCGTTCGAGCAGGAGCACATCGACGATGTCTGCCCCGTGTGCGGCAAGCCCGCCAAGTGCATGATCTACTGGGGCGTGGCGTACTGAGCACACCCGAACCCAAAACGCAAACCGCCCGCTGCGATCGCAGCGGGCGGTTTTGTTTATTCGTTTTCGATATAGAAGATCTTGCGCAGCGTCTGCACCGGGAGCTTGACGACACTGCGGTCATAGGTCACGAGGCCGTTGACCTCGTGCTCCACGTCGCTCAGCTGCGTGTACACCGCGGCGCTGAGGCCCTGCGCGATGGCGGGGCGGATCTGCTCGTCATAGAGCGCCTGCAGCGCGTATTCGAGCGAGAGCGGCGCGTCGCACGTCTTGTAGCCGACGCTCCTGCCGCCCATGGCGTGCCCCTCGACGCGGTGGGCGTAGCCGCCGAACTCTGACAGCAGCGTGGCGCGGCCGAGCTTGTCGGGTTGGAATTTGTACTTCTGGAAGTACACGTGCAGGCTGCGCACATCGCCGAAGCCCTGATCGTGCCAGCCGCTGGCGGGGTCGATCGTGCGGGTCTTGTCCACGGACTGGATGACCTGCACGGCCGTCTGGCTGTCAAACTGGCCCCAGCCCTCGTTGAACGGCACCCACATGGCGATGCACGGGTGGTTGTAGAGCGTGGTGACCATGTCGCGCAGCTCGTTCAAAAACGCCTTGCGCGCCGTCACGTTCGTGCGGCCGAAGAGGGGATACAGGCTGTCGTCGAGATGCCAGCCCGTCACGAGCGGGGTCGAGACGATGAGCGGGTCGTAGCGTCTGCCGCCGCAGGGCATATCCTGCCAGACGAGCATGCCCAGCCGGTCACAGTGGTAATACCAGCGGTCGCACTCGACCTTGATGTGCTTGCGCAGCATGTTGAAGCCCATATCCTTGGCCAGCTGGATGTCGTAGACGAGCGCGTCGTCGCTCGGCGCGGTGTAGAGCCCGTCCGGCCAGTAGCCCTGATCGAGCAGCCCGTTGTGAAAATACGGCTTGCCGTTGAGAAACAGGCGGCGCACACCGTCCTTGTCCGTCTCGACGCTGCATTTGCGCATGGCAAAGTAGCTGTAGACCGTGTCGCTGCCGAGCGTCACGCTGAAGGGGTAGAGCGTCGGCTGCTCCGGCGACCAGGGGCGGAATGACTGCACCGGCACGTGCGCCGGAACGCCCGCCGGGAACGTGTAGCGGCGGCCCTCCAGATCGATCGTGCACTGGCCGGCGCCCTCGACGGTGATCTCCACCTGATGCGCGTCGAACAGCGGTGTCACGCGCAGGGAGCGGATGTAATTCTGCGGCACGCTCTCGAGCCAGACCGTCTGCCAGATGCCGCTCTGCGGCGTGTACCAGATGCCGTGCGGGTGCAGCGTCTGCTTGCCGCGCGGGAGCTGGGACTTATTCGTCGCGTCGCGCACGCACACGAGGATCGTGTTCTCTTTTGCCAGCACCTCGGTGATGTCCACCGTGAACGGCAGGTAGCCGCCCGTGTGCGTGGCCAGCTCCACACCGTTGCACCACACGGTCGCGGTCTGATCGACCGCGCCGAAGTGCAGCAGCACGCGGCCGATGTTGAACCCGTCCGGCAGCGTGACCGTGCGGATGTACCACAGGTATTCCTCCGGCTGCAGGATGTGTCCCACGCCGGACAGCTCGCTCTCGGGCGAGAAGGGCACGAGGATCGTGCCGTCGGCCTGCGCGGGCTTTTGCGCGCTCGTCGTGATCGCGTAGCTCCACGGGCCGTTGAGATTCAGGTAGCTGTCGCGCACCATCTGCGGCCGGGGATACTCCGGCAGCGGCTGCGCGCGCTCGAGCGTGTCCGCCCAGGGTGTCTGCATAACGTGGCCTCCTTTTCCCGCCGGCGGCGCGCCGGCAGAACAGTTGTGATCTATTTTACAGGATTTTTGCGCGCTTGTTAAGCCCCTGCACACGGATTTTTTTCGCATCTGCGCATGCCTGTATTCCGGATGAAACGGGAAAAAGAGGCCAAAATGCACAAAATGCTGCAAATTTTCCGCAAAGATTGGTCTTGTCAGCATTTTTTCAGGTTCGTTAATATTTAAATTAGTACAATTTGATGTTTTTCCGCCATTTTTGGTGGACGAAATTAGGTTGGCGTGCTAATATATGTGGGTCAAAAAATAGAGAGGTGATGCAAATGCCCTTTAAGTTTCATGGCGGAGTTCATCCCAACTACATGAAGGCGCCGGACGTTCCGGTGACCGTCATTGCTCCTCCGCCGCAGGTCGTGCTCCCGGTGATGCAGCATATCGGCGCACCCTGCAAGCCGCTGGTCGAAGTGGGCGACTATGTGAAGATGGGTCAGAAGATCGCTGACAATCCCGCACCCGTCTCCGCCCCCATCCATGCGACTGTCTCCGGCAAGGTGATTGCCATCGAGCCGAGACCCCATCCGCTGGGCGACATGGTCCCCGCGATCGTGATCGAAAACGACTTCCAGGACACCCCCTGCACGGATCTCGCGCCGCTGACGCCCGAGCAGATGAAGGATCCTGAGGCCATTCTCGAGCGCATCCGCGAGGCCGGTATCGTCGGTCACGGCGGCGCCATGTTCCCGACCGCGTTCAAGATCCGCGGCGGTCTCGGCAAGGTCGACACGCTCATCATCAACGGTGCAGAGTGCGAGCCGTACCTCAACGGCGACCACCTGACCATGAAGAACCACCCTGAGGAACTGCTCAAGGGCATCGAGCTGGCGCGCATCGCGTCCGGTCTCGATAAGGCGTACTACGGCATCGAGAAGAACAAGCAGGACGCCATCGACCTGCTCCTGTCGAAGAACCCCGCGCAGTACGGCGTGGAGATCGTGCCGGAGAACGTCAAGTACCCGCAGGGCGCTGAGAAGATGCAGATCAAGGCCATCACGAACCGTGAGGTCAAGCCCGGCGGCCTGCCGTCCGGCGTCGGCTGCAACGTCATCAGCACCCAGACGGCTTACGCCATCTATCGCGCCTGCTACGAAGGCATGCCGAGCATCGAGCGTGTCCTCACCGTCGCCGGCAGCGCCATGGGCGATAAGTCCTACAACCTGCAGTGCCGCTTCGGCACCCCGTTCAGCTACATCGTCGAGCAGTGCGGCGGCTTTGTTGTCGAGCCGAAGAAGATCGTGCTCGGCGGCCCCATGATGGGTCTGATCGCCACGAACCTCGAGGCACCCAACATCAAGGGCACCGCGGGCATCCTGTTCTTCACCGATAAGGAAGACCGCTCGGTCGAAAACCCGACGTGCATCCACTGCGGCAAGTGCCTGACGGTCTGCCCGATGAAGCTCGAGCCGCTGTATATGTATAAGTACTTCCAGAACCGTGACTTCGAGAACATGCAGAAGTACCACATCCTCGACTGCTTCGAGTGCGGCAGCTGCTCGTACAACTGCCCGGGCCGTCTGCCCCTGACCCACACCTTCAAGACCGCAAAGCTCCTCTTCGCCGCCCGCGCGGCGGAAGAAAAGGCCCGCGCGGAAGCCGCTGCAAAGGAGGCTGAAACGAAATGACACCGAAAGAATTTACCTTTGACGCTGCCTATCAGCCTCAGGTTCGCGCCAAGCGCGGCACGCGCGAGATCATGCTCGATGTGATCATCGCCCTGCTCCCGGCTCTGTGCGTCGGCGTGTGGCAGTTCGGCGCGCAGGCGCTCATCCCGCTGGCCGTGTCGGTCGTGTCGTGCGTGTTTTTTGAGTGGGCTTACCGCAAGCTCCTGAAAAAGCCCGACACCATCGGCGATCTGTCCGCCGTGGTCACCGGCATCCTGCTCGCGTTCACCCTGCCCGCCAACTGCAAGTGGTGGCTGCCGATCATCGGCGCGTTTTTCGCCATCGTGGTCGTCAAGCAGCTCTACGGCGGCATCGGCAAGAACTTCCTCAACCCGGCGCTTGCCGGCCGTGCGTTCCTGCTCGCGTCCTACGCGCTGTTCATGACCACGTGGGTCGTTCCCAGCAGTCTCGCCGGCGTTGTGGACGCCGAGACCATGGCCACCCCGCTGAGCTATATGAAGGCCGGCGAGGCGCTGCCGCAGTACTTCACCTTTAAGTCCATGTTCCTCGGCACGATGCCCGGCTGCCTCGGTGAGGTGAGCGCGCTCGCGCTGCTCATCGGCGGTGTGTATCTGCTGGTGCGCAAGGTCATCACCTGGCACATCCCCGTGTCGTTCATCGGCTCTGTTGCCCTGCTGACGCTCATCTTCGGCAGCAAAAACGGCGGCGGCTACACCCATGTCGAGTGGATGCTCGACAACCTCCTGACCGGCGGCCTGCTGCTCGGCGCGTTCTTCATGGCGACCGACTACAGCACCAGCCCCGTCACCGCTCCCGGCCGCATCATCTACGGCGTCGGCTGCGGCGCGCTGACCGTGCTCATCCGCGTGTTCGGCGGCTTCCCGGAGGGCGTTTCCTTTGCCATCCTCATCATGAACTGCTGCGCGTGGATGTTCGATAAGCACACCCAGCGCCGTCAGTTCGGCGTCAGCCGCGAGGACGTCAAGGCCAAGAAGGCCGCTGCAAAGGCTGCGAAGAAAGAAGCAAAGGAGGCTGCTGCAAATGGCTGAAAAGACTGAAAAGAAATCCGGCGGCGGCCAGATCATCAAGCTCGCGCTCGTGCTCTTTGCCGTGTCCGCGATTATGGCGCTCGCCCTCGGCCTCATCTATGAGGTGACGAAAGACACCATCGCCATGCGCGCAGCCGAGACGACCAAAAACGCATACGCCAACGTTCTCCAGGCTGACGACTACGCAGAGCAGGCCGATTTCGAGAACGACGGCACCATCACCAAGCTCAGCGTCGCCACCACCGGCGGCGAGCAGACCGGCTACGTCGCCGAGACCACGTTCTCCGGCGCCCAGGGCATGATCACCATGGTCGTCGGTCTCGACAGCGACTATAACTGCACCGGTGTGTACATCACCAAGCACTCCGAGACCTCCGGCCTCGGCGCCAAGGCGGCCGACACCACCGACGGTGCCTGGCGCGACAATCTGAAAGGCCAGGGCGACGGCCTTGCGCTGACGAAGGACAAGGGTACGGTCGCGGCCATCTCCGGCGCGACGATCACGTCCCGCGCCGTCGTCACCGAAGTGCAGACCGTCATCAACGCGGCCAAGTCGCTGGGTTAAGGAGGGCTGAAGCATGAATATCAAACAACAGTTCAAGGAAGGCCTCATTACCAACAACCCGGTTCTCGTGCAGCTCATCGGCATGTGCGCGACCATGGCCATCACGACCAGCCTCTTCAACGGCATCGGCATGGGCCTGTCCGTGCTCGTCATCCTGACGTGCTGCAATGTGGTCATTTCTCTCATCCGTAAGGTCATCCCGAATGACATCCGTCTGGCCATCTTCGTGCTGGTCATCGCGAGCTTCGTCACGATCGTCGACCTGCTGCTGCAGGCCTACGTCCCCGCGCTGAGCGCGTCTCTGGGCGTGTTCATCCCGCTGATCGTCGTCAACTGCATCATCATCGGCCGCGCCGAAGCGTTCTGCCAGAAAAACCCCGTCGGCCCGTCGTTCTTCGACGGCATCTTCCAGGGCCTCGGCTACACGCTCGTGCTCATCGCCATGTGCGTCATCCGTGAGCTGCTCGGCAAGGGCTCGTTCGGCACCGGTATCTTCAACACCATCGACGGTGTCATCGGCACCGGCAACGGCATTCAGATCTTCCCGGCTGAGTACGGCGCGCTCGTGCTCACGCTCCCGATCGGCGGCTTCATTACGCTCGGCTGCCTGATCGCGCTCATGCAGTATGCGCTGCGCAAGTCCGCCGAGAAGAAGGAAGCCAAGGAAAAAGCGCTCGCTGCGCAGGAAAAGGAGGCGGCATAACATGAGTTCATCGACCGGTATTTTTGCCATCATCCTCAGCGCCGTCCTGACGAATAACTTCATCTTTTCGCAGTTCCTCGGCTGCTGCCCGTTCCTCGGCTGCTCGAGCAAGATCGACACCGCCGCCGGCATGGGCCTCGCCGTTACGTTCGTCATGGGCCTCGCGTCCGCCATCTGCTGGCTGGTCAACCTGCTGCTCGTGCAGCTCGGTCTCCAGTTCCTGCAGACGATCGCTTACATCCTCGTCATCGCCGCGCTCGTGCAGTTCATCGAGATGTTCCTCAAAAAGTCCATCCCGTCGCTGTACTCCGCGCTCGGCATCTACCTGCCCCTGATCACCACCAACTGCGCCGTGCTGGGCGTCGTGCTGCTCAACACGCAGTACACCTTCGGCTTTGTGCAGAGCGTGGTCTACGGTGTGTTTGGCGGTCTCGGCTTCATGCTCGCCATCTGCCTGTTTGCAAGCGTGCGTGAGAAGCTCGAGTTTGCCGACTATCCGGAGTGCTTCGAGGGCTTCCCGATCTGCCTCGTCTCTGCCGGCCTGCTCGCCCTTGCGTTCATGGGCTTCTCCGGCATGAAGATCGGCTAAGGAGGGCATGAATATGGATTTTAAATTGATTCTCGAGGGCATCGCTGTCCTCGGCGCCATGGGCGCTATCTTCGGTGCGCTGCTGGCCTTCGCCGCGAAGATCTTCCATGTGGAGGTCGATCCCAAGCAGGAAGCTGTCCGTGCGTGCCTCGCCGGCGCCAACTGCGGCGGCTGCGGCTACCCCGGCTGTGACGGCTATGCCGCCGCGGTCGCTGCCGGCAAGGCTCCGGTCAACTGCTGTGTGGCCGGCGGTCAGGCCGCTGCCGATCAGATCGCCGAGATCATGGGTGTCTCCGCCGGTGCGGAGGAGAAGATGGTCGCGTTCGTGCCGTGCTCCGGTGCGGAGGGCGTCGCCGTCAAGCGCTTCAACTACTCCGGCCCGCAGGATTGTCAGGCTGCCATGCTGTTCGGCGGCAAGAGCAATAAGGAGTGCCGCTTCGCCTGCATCGGCCTCGGCAACTGCGCCAGAGCCTGTAAGTTCGGCGCGATGCACATCGTCAACGGCGTCGCCAAGGTCGACCGCGACAAGTGCGTCGGCTGCATGGCCTGCGCCGATGCCTGCCCGAAGAAGATCATCGAGCGTGTGCCGTACAAGCAGGCCGTGCTCGTTGGCTGCCGCAATCAGGACAAGGGTGCCGTCACGCGCAAGATCTGCGATGTCGGCTGCATCGGCTGCATGAAGTGCCAGCGTGAGTGCCCGGCGGACGCCATCAAGATCGAGAACTTCGTGTCCACGATCGACTATGACAAGTGCGTCGGCTGCGGCCACTGCGCCGATATCTGCCCGCGCGGCATCATCAACCTGCTCGACATGGTCAAGCAGTAAGCTGCCAAAACATGAAAAACAGACGGACATTCGTGTCCGTCTGTTTTTTTGCGCATTGGCCGCAAGTCCCCCCTGTCAAAAAGTAATACTTTTTGACAGGCTGTCCCGGTGTCCGTCTGTTTTTTGCGCACGGAGCATGGAAACGTCCCTTTCCCTGCGGGGCGGAATGTGTTACAATAAATCAATCAACGTGAGGAGGCCGCCATGTACCAGACCAGACCCGACGACTATGAGGCATTCCGGTGCATCGCCGGTGCGTGTCCGCAGACGTGCTGCGCCGCGTGGGAGATCGTTGTCGACCCCGACGCGCAGGACGCCTATCTGCGCCTGCAGCATCCGCTGGCGGAAAAGCTCCGGCACGTGATGCGCGTGGACGCGGACGGCGACACCTACTTTGCGCAGACGGACGGGCGCTGCCCGTTTCTGTGTGCGGACGGTCTGTGCGAGCTGCAGCGCACGCTCGGCGCGCAGAGCCTGTGCCGCACCTGCCGCGATTTTCCGCGCTGGGAGGTGCTGCTGTGTGACCGGGTGGAGCAGGGGCTGTCCCTCGCGTGCCCGGAGGCCGCGCGGCAGCTGCTCGCGCGCACCGCGCCGCTGCGCCTGAAATCCGTGCGGATACCGGATGACGGCTATGTGCCCGGCGCGCGGGAGCGGCGGCTGACGGAGGCGCTCATGGCGGTGCGCGACCGGACGCTCGCGCTGCTGACGCGGCCGGAGCATACGGCGCGGGAGAACCTCGCGGCGGCGGAGGCATTTGCCTGTGCGGCGCAGCGTCTGCTCGACAGGCACCGGCTCGCGGCGCTGACTGCCGGAAATGTGCCGCAGCGCGGCGGCGATGCGTGCGCCGCGCCCCTGACGCCCGCAGCGCTGGCGGCGGCGTTTGCATCGCCCGAGCCGCTCGATCCGCAGTGGCCGGAGCTGCTCCGGCGCGTGGCCGCGCTGCCGGTCTGCCCGCCGCCCCGGCTGACGCAGACGCAGCAGCTGTGCCTCGCGCAGGCGATCGTCTGGCGGCACGGTATGGACGCGCTCGACGACCGCGACGTGGTTTTCCCCGTGCGGTATGCCGCGGCGGCGCTGTGTCTGCTCGACTGTCTTGCGGCGGTGAGCGGGCGCACGGACGCGCAGCTTGTCGTGTGCGTCATGCGCGAGACGGAAAATGACCCCGAGGCGCTGCCGAGGCTGCGCGCGGGGCTGCAAAATACGGCAAAATTATGAGGCTTAGGAGGCACTCAAGGATGAAAAAATGTGACTGCAAGATCATGAACACCCTCAGCAGGTACCCGAAGGTGTGGCCGTGGCTCGGCGTGGCGGGCTACGCGCTCGACGGCGCGGAGCTCGTGCTCAAGCACACCCGCTGGGGCAAGATGAACTACAAGGCGCGTATGCTCGTGCACGGTGCGGGCGCAGGGCTGCTGTGCCTCGGCGCGGGCGTGCACACGGCGCAGGCGGCCGCCGCCGGCATGGTCAATGTCCCCGCCGCCGTGACCGGCGCGGTCATCGGCACCGGCGTCGTCGGGCTGAACTATACGCACGCCGAGGCGAAGAAGATCGGCGTCAAGCGCGCGCGTGTGCTGCACCGCGTGTTTTGCGCCATGACCGGCCTCGGCATCGCCGCGCACGTGATCGGCGTCAAGCGCCCGAGACACTGAGCGCCGCCGCGTCGGGCGTTTGCCGGAGAGGCAGCGTACGCGCGCAAGCACTTTTGACAGTCTGACAGCCACGGGAATATCCCCGTGGCTGTTGTTGTGCTGCGCGCATCTGTGTGGTAATATGAGGCCGAACAGGATGCAAAATCGCAATTTGGAGGTCGGTTGACATGAAAAAAGACAAACGCTTCGAGATCGTGTATCAGGAAGGCGGTTTCATGGGCGCAAAAACGATCTATGTGGATAAAGAGACGGGCGTGAATTATCTCTTTATCGTAAGCGGATATGCGGGTGGATTGACGCCGTTGTTGGATGCGGAAGGGAAACCTGTGATCACGAAAGAAGCCGCAGACTGATCCCTTGCCCGGCGCGCTGCCGAGGCAGAGAAAAGGCCGGCGTGACCGAAAGGTCACGCCGGTCGGCTTTTCTTTTGTGCGCCGGGGCTCAGCCGGTGGTGACATAGCTGCCCGACTCCGGCGCCTTGGCGAGAAACGGCACGAAGCGCGTCGCCGCGTCAAAGCTGCTGTCGGCCGCGATGGCGCTCTGGAGCGTGGAGACGTTGTCCGCCGTGGCGAACACGCACACGCGGTCCAGCAGCTTCGGCAGCACCGTCATGTCCTGCCCGGAGAGCTTGGCCTGCCCCTGCAGGATGGAGTCCGCGCTCACGATCGCGCTCACGCGCAGGCCCGTAGCGGTCAGGTTCGCGCGCAGATACTTTGCCAGCGCGACGACCGCGTCCGTGCGCGAGGGCGAGCCTGTCTGATCCGCATATTTGAGCTCTGCGGCCGCAAGCGGCTGCTGCAGGTACGAGAACGCGACCTCGTCAAAGCCGAGCTCCCGCAGCTCCTTGCAGAGGCTGACGAGGTACGTGCGCGTGAAGGTGTTGTACGGGTCGACCCAGCCGCCGGAGCCGTCGGTGTACGCGCTGCCGGACGCGGTCTGCTGCGCGGTGGCGGCGTAGCGCTCGGCCATGAGCGAGTCCACGCACGTGCTCACGACCGCGACGAGGTAGATGTTCTGCCCCTTGACGGTCTGGATCGCATCGGCGAGCTCGGCCGTGCCGTTGACGCCGTAGGCCGATGCCTCCGAGACGCCGGACTTCCAGCTGAGCGTGCCGCCGGGCGCTTTCATCTGCAATACGAGGGCGTTGCCGCCGGCGGCCTTCACGGATGCCGCGGCGCGGGTGAGCCCTTCGGGCGTGATCTTGTCGGCGGTCAGATACTGCGCGTGCAGCTCCGAGAGCCCTGCGCCCGCGTCGGAGACGATGCCGGAGTAGTCCGGATCTTCGAGCACGAGCTCGGTGTCGACCGTCTCGGGCTGGCCGTCGTCCGTCACGGGGGCGGGCGTCTCCATGATGGGAAAGACGACGTGCAGCGAACCGTCGCTGCCGTAGACGATGTATTTCTGGCCGGCGTAGAACAGGATCACGGCCAGCACGATCAGTCCGGCGAGGATCCACAAGAGCACCGGCCAGACCTTGCCCCGGCTGCGCCGGGCGCGGTAGACGTCGTTTCGATGGGCGCGCATCGGCACACCTCCTTTGGCTCAGGCGGCCTCAGCCGCGGTTTTCGATGTCGCTGATGAGCGCGATGCGGCGCGCATGGCGGCCGCCCTCAAAGTCCGTGGTCAGGAAGGTGTCCACGATCTTGAGCGCGAGGCCCGTGCCGAGCACGCGTGCGCCCATGGCGAGGATGTTCGCGTCGTTGTGGCGGCGGGTCATCTCTGCCGAGTAGCAGTCCCCGCACAGGGCGGCGCGGATGCCCTTGACCTTGTTGGCGGAGATGGAGATGCCGATGCCCGTGCCGCAGATGAGGATGCCGCGCTCGCATTCCCCGCCCGCGACCGCGCGGGCCACAGCCTCGCCGTAGATGGGGTAGTCGCAGCTCTCCTCGCTGTAGGTGCCGAAGTCCTTATAGGCAAGGCCCAGCTCGTCGAGATGGCGCATGACCTCCTGCTTGAGGGCATAGCCGCCGTGGTCACATCCGATCGCAATCATAGTCAATACCTCGATTTCTGAAATTTCCCGGTGTTAAAATGGCCAGTCCGGGAGCCATTTGAGCACATTCCATGCGTAGCTGCGCGAGACCGTCACGCCCGTGAGCACGGGGTAAAACAGCGCGAACAGCGCACCGCTCGCCGCGGTGAAGGCGTACACGATGCCAAAATATCCCCGCTGCCGCAGCCGGTCGAACACATACCCGAGCGCGAGCACGAGAAAGAGCGTCGCCGCGAAGTAGTGGTATTCAAACGTCAGGCGCGAGATGAACACCCACGGCAGTACCTGCGCGAGATAGCCGACGAGGAGAAACAGCGCCGTGCGGTCGTGCCTGACCGCGCGGTACGCAAGCACCGGCAGCGCCAGCAGCCCGCCCCAGCACAGCAGGGGATTGACGAACGCGCCGATGGTCGACACCGTCCCGTCGCCATACGACAGGTAGTAGAGGATCGGCCGCAGGTCGAGCAGCCACTGCCACCAGTGTGAGGCATACGGATGCGTGGCGACAAGGCCCGCGTGATACGTGAACATGAAGCGCTGGTTTTCCAGCACGATGGCGGCGTATTCGCGCGTGAAGTACATGCTGATGCCGTGCAGGCCGCGCGCCGCGCCGTAGGGGTAGTAGCTCGCGTAGTAGATCATGCCCGGCACGAGCACGAAAAACACGAGGCAGAAGCCGATGTTGCCCAGAAGCCTGCGCGCATAGCGGCGGCCGTCGCCGGCACGGTGCGCCCGCACGCCCTGAAACACCCAGTGCAGCGCCCAGAGCACGCCGAGCCCCGCCCCGGCATACAGGCACGTCCACTTCGTGGCCGCGCCCACGCCGAACGCAACACCGCAGGCGGCGAGATGGCGCAGCTTACCCTCCGCAAAGTACCGGTACAAAAACAGGTACATGAGCAGGATGAACAGCGTCGCGAAGCTGTCGATGGTCGCGATGCGCGTCTGTGTCAGGTGCATGAAGTCAAACGCCAGCAGCGCCGTACCGCACAGGGCCACGCGGTCGTCGCGGAACATCCGGCGCAGCAGATCCCACATCAGCGGCAGCATGGCCACGCCGAAGAGCGCACCCATGCAGCGCCAGCCGAATGGCGTCATGCCGAAGAGCACGATGCCGAGCGAGAGGATCACCTTGCCGAGCGGTGGGTGCGACACCTCATACGGGTACACGCCGCGCAGGTGCTCGTAGGCCGTGCGCGCGTGGTAGATCTCGTCAAAATACGAGCTGTTGTAGTACGTGGACGATGCCGGCACGGTGTCCGCCTCGTCGCAGAGGGCGGCCGCGGTCGCGGGACCCGTGATCTCGCGCACGGCGATGCGTTCACCCTGCGCGTCGAGCAGCGCAAGCTCGCCGAGCTCCAGGTGCGCGCTCGCCGTGACGCGCACATAGGCCGCCGTCGTGGGCGCAGTGTCCGCCGGCTGCGGCTGCAGCCATTTGAAGAGGTCGGCATAGCCCTGCGGCATCGTTCCGGCGGCGGTGTAGGTGATGCCGTCGTCAGAGTAGGCGAGGGTGTATTCGCCCGTGTACAGGCCGGTGTAGTACCAGACGGTGTCGATGTTGTGCACGCCGTCGAGCGCGAGCGTGGCGCTCTCACCGGCCTCGAGCGTGCAAAAGTGCTGCGGGTCGCGCGCAGAGCCGAGCCCCGTGAACGCGGCGACGGCATACACTGCCGTCAGCACCGCGATGCCGATCCCGCCGCGGCGCGACGTGCGCCGGGGGATGGGGGTGCGCGCAGGCCACGCCAGCTGCAAAAACAGCGCCAGCGTCAGCGCAATGGCCGCCGCGGGCAAGATGATCCGAAGCGCCGCCATGCGCCGTCCCTCCCTTCGCCGGAGCGTTGGATGCTCGCGTTTGTCGGATGGTCTATATTATAGTACAGCGCGGCGGCGCTGTCCAGAAAAGAATCCGGCGGGCAGCTTCCGGCACTTGACAACGGTACGGAATAAAGTTAAAATAATGTGATTATATTTTTGGCGGCGGATGGAGCACCGCCACAAATATCGTTATGTTCCCGGCGGGTACGCTTGATGGCCCGCCTTTTCCAACTTGAAAAAATATCGTGAAGAAATCTGAAGAAACGGAGGATTACAATTTCATATGTCGTTACCAATAGCACTCGGTTGTATCATCGCAGCGCTTGTGGTTGGTTGTATCCTTGGCGGGCTCTACCGCAAAAAGGTCTCGGAACGCGAGATCGGCAGTGCGGAGGAGAAGGCCAAGCAGATCATAAATGATGCCTATAAGAGTGCCGAGAGCAAGCGGCGTGAGACCCTGCTCGAGGCCAAGGAAGAGATCCACAAGAGCCGTTCGGAGTATGAGCGCGAGGTCAAGGAGCGCCGCGCGGAGCTGCAGAAGCAGGAGCGCCGCCTTCAGCAGAAGGAGGAGACGCTGGACCGCAAGACGGACACGCTCGACAAAAAGACCGATGCCCTCAACCAGAAGATCGCCGCGATCGACACCAAGCAGAACGAGATCAACCAGCTCAAGAAGACCCAGATGGAGCTGCTTGAGAAGATCTCCGGCTACACGGTCGAGGAGGCCAAGGCCTTCCTCATCAACAGCCTGAAGGACGACGTGGTGCATGAGCAGGCGCTCATGGTCAAGGAGCTGGAGAACCAGTACAAGGACGAGGCCGACAGCCGCGCCCGCGAGATCATCGCTACCGCCATCCAGCGCTGCGCCGCTGATCATGCCAGTGAGGTGACCGTGTCGGTCGTGCCGCTGCCGAACGACGAGATGAAGGGCCGCATCATCGGCCGCGAGGGCCGCAACATCCGCGCCATTGAGACGCTCACCGGCTGCGACCTCATCATCGACGATACGCCCGAGACCATCACGCTCTCGAGCTTCGATCCCGTGCGGCGTGAGGTCGCGCGCATCGCGCTCGAAAAGCTCATTCAGGACGGACGCATCCACCCCGCCCGCATCGAGGAAATGGTCGCCAAGGCCCAGAAGGAGGTCAACGCCACCATCAAGGCCGAGGGCGAGCGCGCCGTTTTCGAGACGAACATCCACGGTCTGCATCCCGAGCTGATCAAGCTGCTCGGCCGCATGAAGTACCGCACCAGCTACGGCCAGAATGTGCTCAACCACTCCATCGAGGTTTCGCACATTGCAGGCCTGCTCGCTTCCGAGCTCGGCGTCGACGTGGCCACCGCCAAGCGCGCCGGTCTCCTGCATGACATCGGCAAGGCCATCGACCACGAGGTCGAGGGCAGCCATGTGACCATCGGCGTGAACATCGCCCGCAAGTACAAGGAGTCCGAAGAGGTCATCCACGCCATCGAGGCGCACCACGGCGACGTGGAGCCGCACACCGTCGTCGCCTGCCTGGTCCAGGCGGCCGACGCCATCTCTGCCGCCCGCCCCGGCGCCCGGCGCGAGAACATCGAAAACTATGTCAAGCGTCTGGAAAAGCTCGAGGAAGTCACCAAGAGCTTCCCCGGCATCGCCAACTGCTTTGCCATTCAGGCCGGCCGCGAGATCCGCATCATGGTCAAGCCCGAGGAGGTCTCGGAGGATCAGATGGTGCTGCTCGCGCGCGACATCGCCAAGAAGATCGAGGACGAGCTGACCTACCCCGGTCAGATCAAGGTCAATCTCATGCGCGAGACCAAGGCCGTCGATTACGCGAAATAACCGAATCCCGAATTCCTCAACGCCCGCCGGATATCCGGCGGGCGTTTGTGCATCTGGTGCATTTTGGGAACAATGGACGCAAGTGCCGATTTGCGACAGATGCATGAAAAAATGCATGAAAAACGAATCTGTTACAAAAAGGAAAGAAATACTTGACAAAAACGGTAGATTTATGGTAATATTTTTCTGGAACTGATAAAAATTGTTCTAAAACACGAAAGGAGAGTAAAATTCATGAATTGGGATTGCCTGTTTTGCTTCCTCGGATGGCTGCATGATCAGTGGGGCTGGGACCACGAAATGGCCGAGAAGTTCAGATCCATGTGCCCGAACAAGTAATTAATTTTTTGTGTGCTGTTAACCGGTAGCACGCTGTCAGCCCGCCCGGGGCTGAGCCAACCTTACGAGGCCTGACGCTTTGCGTCAGGCTTTGTTTTTTGCCCGGGTTTGACAGCCCGCGCGCGGGTGTGTAGAATGGGCGCAGAGACCGAAACGGACGGGCAGGGAGATGCGATGAAGCAAAAGTGGCATAAACTCTATGGTAATTATATTACTTATTTGATTTTGGTTGGTCTTGGATTGTATTATATCTCTTTGATTGCGCTTGATATTTGGATATTTCATGCACCGGATCTGTCATTTTCAATCCCATGTTTTCTGCTGTTGACCTGTCCCGCTGTTTTGTCGATCGTTTTATCGTATAAGCCGCAGGGATTTAGTCGGCTTTTAACGCGCTGCAGCTTTGATGCCGAGGGCATCCATTGCCGGAGCCCACGCTGGGGGCGCTTTACGCTTCGGTGGGATGAAATTCGTACATATGGGTTTTATGGGTACTCCTTTTCCTATATGTCCATGCCGTTTTTGTACTTCTCGCTGGACCCGGCGGAGTATGCACCCCAAAATGGCGGCGAGGTGGCGCGGATCGGCCGTGACCGGATCATTTTTCAGTATCGGCCGTCCATCTGGGCGGCGCTGACAGAGTATATGCCGAAGGACATGGTCAAGCGGCTGGACGATGTGATCCGCAATGAACGCGGCGGGCATTTCCGGCGCAGGCCCGGCGCGTGAGCGGGCGAGCCTGCTGCACCGTGGATAGAGAAGAAAGCAGACAGCAAAAAATCCGGCGCCCGCATCGCGGGCGCCGGATCTTGCTTTGTCTGTTGTTTTGCCGGGGCAGGGGAGGATCAGTACATACCGCCCATGTCCGGGGCAGCCGGAGCGGCCGGAGCGGCCTTCTCGGGCAGGTCGGCCACCAGGGACTCGGTGGTCAGGACCATGGAGGAGACGGACGCGGCGTTCTCGAGCGCGCTGCGGCAGACCTTGGTCGGGTCGACGATGCCGTTGTCGATCATGTCGCCGAAGGTGTCGTGCGCGGCGTCGTAGCCGTAATTGACGCTCTTGCTCTTGCTGACCTTATCGAGGATGACCGCACCCTCGACACCGGCGTTGGCCGCGATCTGGCAGATCGGGGCACGCAGCGCGGCAGCGATGATGTTCGCACCGGTCTTCTCGTCGCCGGAGAGCTTGGCAGCCGTCGCCTGTGCGGCCTTGCTGGCCACGACATAGGCCGTGCCGCCGCCGGCGACAACGCCCTCTTCAACAGCCGCGCGGGTCGCGTTGAGCGCGTCCTCGATGCGCAGCTTCTTTTCCTTCATCTCGGTCTCGGTCGCAGCGCCGACCTTGATGACCGCAACACCGCCGGACAGCTTTGCCAGGCGCTCCTGCAGCTTCTCCTTATCGTACTCGGAGGTCGTCGTCTCGATCTGGGCGTGGATCTGCGCGATGCGGGCCTGGATGTCGTCCTTGGCCCCGGCGCCCTCGACGATGGTCGTGGTCTCCTTCGTGACCTTGACCTGACGTGCGCGGCCGAGCTGGGCCAGCGTGGTGTCCTTGAGCTCCATGCCGAGGTCGGTCGAGATGACCTGGCCGCCGGTCAGGATGGCGATGTCCTGCAGCATTTCCTTGCGGCGGTCGCCGAAGCCGGGGGCCTTGACGCACACGCAGGTGAACGTGCCGCGCAGCTTGTTGAGGATGATGGTGGCCAGCGCCTCGCCCTCGATGTCGTCGGCGATGATGACGAGCTTCTTGCCCGCATTCAGCACGGCCTCGAGCACCGGCAGGATCTCCTGAATGTTCGAGATCTTCTTGTCCGTGATGAGGATGAGCGCGTCGTCAATGACGGCCTCCATCTTGTCGTTATCGGTGACCATATACGGGGTGACATAGCCGCGGTCGAACTGCATGCCCTCGACGACCTCGGAATAGGTCTCGGCGGTCTTGCTCTCCTCGACGGTGATGACGCCGTTCTGGCTGACCTTCTCCATCGCCTCGGCGATGAGCTTGCCGATGTGCTCGTCACTGGAAGAGATCGCGCCGACACGCGCGATGTCGCCGCTGCCGCTCACGGGCTGGGAGTTGGTGCGGATGGCGTCGACGGCCGCCTCGGTCGCCTTCTGGATGCCGCGGCGCATGACCATCGGATTCGCGCCGGCGGCGAGGTTCTTCAGACCCTCGCGGATCATCGCCTGCGCCAGCACAGTGGCGGAGGTGGTGCCGTCGCCCGCGACGTCGTTGGTCTTGGTGCTCACTTCGCGGATGAGCTGCGCGCCCATGTTCTCAAACGGGTCCTCGAGCTCGATCTCTTTTGCGATCGTCACGCCGTCGTTCGTGATCAGCGGAGCGCCGAACTTCTTGCCCAGCACCACGTTGCGGCCCTTGGGGCCGAGGGTGATCTTGACGGTATCTGCAAGCTGATCCACGCCGCGCTGCAGCGCCTTGCGTGCTTCTTCACCATAAATGATCTGTTTTGCCATAATGATAGCCTCCTAAAATCAAAGCGGTTGGATTACTCGACGACGGCCAGAATGTCGCCCTGACGCACGATGGAATATTCCTCGCCGTCCACCTTCACAGTGGTGCCGGAGTACTTGCCGACGATCACGCGGTCGCCGGCGGCGACGGTCATCTTCACTTCGTTGCCGTCCACCATGCCGCCCGGGCCGACTTCCACGACCTCGAACATCTCGGGCTTCTCCTGTGCGGACGCTGCCAGGATCAGGCCGCTCTTCGTCTTTTCCTCGGCCTTGAACTGCTTGAGGATCACTCGGTCTGCCAACGGTTTGAGTTTCATGATCTATATGCCTCCTAATATTAAATACAAAAAAGCGATGCGTTAGCACTCAATTCCTAGGAGTGCTAACGCATCATACTATACCACAATTTTTCGGATTATCAAGCCCCTGGCGAAATTTTTTTGTAAACGTTTTGTGACCGCGTTTTTCGTCACGCGTGGACAAATTCGCGTGTCTCGTGGCCGCCCGCGGTCTCGGGGTGGAAGAAGGCCATATTCGCCGGTACGAGGAAGTTCACGCCGCCGGGGATGAGGTCGAAATTCACGTGCTTGCCGTAGAGCGCCTCGCCGTCGATGTTGACGACGATCTCGGTTTCGCTGTCGATCTCAAGGTGGTCGCCCTCAAGGTGCGTGATGAACTGCTCCAGCTCGCGGTAGCGCCCCTTGGCGTATTTGCCGACGAGCCGGATGAACGTCAGGCGCGAGACATCGCGCACAACGAGAAACTCCAGCTTGCCGTTGTCGGGCATGGAGTCGGGAATTGGGTTGAAGCCGCCGCCGTAGAACCGGCCGTTGCACGCGCAGATGAGCGACGTGCCGCCGGAATACTCCATGCCGCAGCCGCGCACGGTCAGCGGCTGGGCGATGCCCTTGAAGAGGTTTGCCACGGCGGAGAAAATGTAGCTGTCGTGATACTGGTGCACCTCGGTGCCGATGCGCGCGTCGATGCCGACCGAGCAGATGTTGAGCGCGTAGCGCCCGCAGCACTCGATGATGTCGAAGGGGCGCACCTCGCCGTGCACGAGGTCGGCAAGGTCGGAAAAGCGCGCCTTTTCCTCCCCGAACATTTTGATGAAGTCGTTGCCCGTGCCGCAGGGGAAGTGCGTCACGGCGACATTGCTGCGGCCGGCGGCGCCGTTGACGCACTCGTTGAGCGTGCCGTCGCCGCCGCAGGCATACACCCGCAGCTCCTCGCCGGAGGCCGCCTCCGCGGCGATCTTGGCGCATGCGTCCATGGGCGCGGTCGTGACATAGACCTCGTAAGCGTCCGCGCTGCCCTCAAGCGCGCGGCGTGCCTGCTCGGCAACGTATTCGCGCCGGTCCTTGCCGCCGGCGACGGGATTGACGATGAACAGATGTTTCATAGTGAATTCCTGCACTTTCGACAAAATAATACAACAACTATACCGCGTGCGGCGCGGACGCGCAAGGGGGAAATCGTGAATATTTGCGGATTTTTAACTACCGGTGTGAGCATATGCACCGGCCTGCCGCCTCACACGTCCTTCGTGTACTGGAACAGGTCGCAGCGGAGCGTGCCGTTGTAGAGCTTGCGCTTCTTGTCCGCCGGGCGGCCGAACGTGCGCTCAAACTCCGTGTGCGAGCTCAGGAGGTAGAGCTTCCAGTGCGCGGTCTTGGCGTAGGCTGCGCCGAAGGCGGCGTAGAGCGCCTCGGCCTCGCGCTTTTCCATCAGGCGCTCGCCGTAGGGCGGGTTCGTGACGATGACGCCGCGCTCGGTCGTGCGGTCGAATTCCCGCGCGTCGGCGACGGCGAAGGCGATGCAGTCGTCCACGCCGGCGCGGCGGGCGTTGTCGCGCGCCATGGCGACGGCGCGCGGGTCAATGTCGGAGGCGAAGATGTGGTAGTCGCCGTGAAACTCCCGCGCACGCGCTTCTTCGCGCGCCTGCGGCCAGACCTCGGCCGGCAGCCACGCCCACTGCATGGCGGCAAAGTCGCGGTTGATGCCGGGCGCGCGCCCCTTGGCAGCCAGCGCCGCCTCGATGGCAATGGTGCCGCTGCCGCAAAACGGGTCGCAGAAGTCACCCCGGCCGCGGTAGCCCGCGATGTCCACGAGCGCGGCGGCCAGCGTCTCGCGCAGGGGCGCCGCCACGTGCGCCGGACGGTAGCCGCGCTTGTGCAGCGGCGTGCCGGTCGTGTCGAGGTAAAGCGTGGCCGTGTCGTGCACGAGCGAGAACTGGATCTGATACAAGGCGCCGGTCTCGGCGAACCAGCCGACGCGGTAGCGCCGCTTGAGCGACTCGACGACGGCTTTTTTGATGATCTTCTGGCAGTCGGGCACCGAGTGCAGCGCCGACTCCAGACTGTAGCCCTTGACGGGGAAGGCCGCGTCCGCCGGCAGATAGTCCGCCCACGGCAGCGCCTTGACGCCCTCAAAGAGCGCGTCGAACGTCGGCGCGGGGAAGCTGCCCAGCTCGAGCAGCACGCGCTCACCAAAGCGGCAGCGGATGTTCATGCGCGCGATGTCCGCGTCCGTGCCGGTGCAGCGCACGCGGCCGTTTTCGGGCATAACATCGCGCAGCCCCATATGGCGCAGCTCATTGCCGAGCGGGCCCTCGAGCCCGAACAGGCACGGCACACACAGTTTGTGGTCAGGCATCGGGCGTGTCCTCGGTTTCTTCGGATTTTTCGGGCTGTGCGGTCTCAGCCTCCGGCTCGGTTTCAGGCTCGGTCTCCGGCGCAGCATCTGCCTCCGGGGCATCTTCCGTCTCGGGCGTCATGTCCACGAGCTCGAAGGTGATGTCCGGCAGTTTTTCCTGCTCATACTTGCCGCAGAGAATGCGGATGAGCACCACGATGGCGTAGATCAGGCAGGCGACGGCGGCGACCGTCAGCCCCTCGACCCAGCCCTGCGGGATGCTGCCGACGGTGTCCACGCGCACGATCTCGTCGGGGAGGTAGTCGGCCGCGTCGTCGCTGTCGCCGATCGCGCCGATCTGCTGCAGGTAGGCGTTATTTTCCGTGTACCAGTCGTAGAGCGCGGACGAGACGGCCTCCGGCATGGTCTTGACCGTACCGGTGACGCGGATGAAGCTGTCGACCGAGTAGCTCTGGCCGGAGAGAACGCTTGTCGTCGCGTCGGCAATGGTCTTGACCGAGGCGTTCCAGCGCGCGGGGAAGCGGAAGGCCACGAGCTTGCCGCCGATGGGCACAACGCCGTACTGCGCGCTGCCGCCGTTGGGGTCGGAAAACGTGTTGAGGATAAAGACAATGTCATGCTGCACGAACGTGCCGGGGTCGGCATCGAACGTGCCGGAGATCTCCTGTGCGCCGCGGGCGATGCGGAACACGCCGAAGCCGGACACCGCCAGCAGCACGATGGCCGCCAGCAGACCGGCCACACCGCGCCGGAGCGCGTGACGCGCGCGGACGCTCATGGGCTTTTTTTCCGCCGGAGCGGGGGCTTCGGCAGCATCGGCTTCGCCAACGGGGGCTTCAGCAGTACCGGCTTCGCCGGCCGTGACTTCTTCCGGCTGCGCGCACGCTTCGGGCGCATCGGTCTCCGGGGCGTCCGGTGCGGCGTTGTCGTTGATGATTTCTTCGGGGGTCTTGTGTTCGTCCATGATGGGCTCCTTTCTTAGATCGTGGCGGCGCTGTCGAGCATGGCGTCGAGCACGCAGCAGGCGAGCGCGGCCTCCATGACGGGAATCGCGCGCGGGGCAAGGCACGGGTCGTGCCGGCCGTTGATGCGCAGCGGCGTCTCCTCCATGGTCACGAGGTCGACCGACGGCTGCTCGCACGCGATCGACGGCGTGGGCCGCAGGGCCATGCGCACGACGAGCGGCATGCCGTTGGTGATGCCGCCGTTGATGCCGCCGGCATTGTTCGAGGCCATGGTGATGCGCCCGTTTTTCAGGCGGATGGGGTCATTGGCCTCGCTGCCGCGCATTTCGGCGAGGGCGAAGCCGCGGCCGAACTCCACGCCCTTCACGCCGGGGATGGCATAGAGCATGCCGGCGATGCGGCTCTCCATGCCGCCGAAGAGCAGCCCGCCGACGCCGGCGGGCACGCCCGTGACGACGCACTCAAGCTCGCTGCCGACGGAGTCGCCGGCGCTGCGCGCGTCGAGAATGGCGCGCTTCATGTCGAAGTTGAGCTCCTTGCCCGTCGCCTGACCGACGCGCACGGCGTTGGCCGTGATCGTGATGCCGCGGCGCTCGAGGATCTGGCGGCAGACCGCCCCGGCAAACACGAGGCACGCCGTGAGCCGGCCGCTGAACGGGCCGCCGCCGCGCAGGTCGGCGTGGCCGCCGAAGCGCACGGTCGCGGCATAGTCCGCGTGGCTCGGGCGCGGGATCTCCGGATGGTAGGCCGCGCTGTTCTGGTCCTTGTTGCGGAAGATGGCCGAGATGGGCGCGCCGGTCGTCACGCCGTTGAGGATGCCGCTCATCACGAGCGGGTCATCGGTCTCGGAGCGGTGGGTCGTCAGGTCGGACGAGCCGGGGGCGCGCCGGCGCATCTGGATGCGCACGGCGTCCATGTCAACGGCCTCTCCGGCCGGGACGCCGTCGAGCACGACGCCGATCGCCGGGCCGTGCGACTCGCCGAAGATCGTCACTTTTACGCGTTCGCCATAGGTGTTCATGCGGTTGCCTCGCTGTTCGTTCAAAAATAGGTTTACAGTTAACCATACAACATTTTCGCGGTCTTGTAAATGCCTTTTACGCGCCGGGAGCGCCGCGCAGCCGTGCGGGCGCGGATTTTACAGATTGGACATGAAAAAATCGTGCCGGTTGTTTATAATAGGATGCACCATTGGATCATTATGTCCGGCGCACCGCGCCGGTGAAGGAGGCAACAACACATGAGCCAGAAAGTGCTCGTCGTGGAGGACGATATCAATATCGCGGAATTGCTGCGTCTGTATCTGCAGAAGGACGGCTTTGAGGTGTCGCACGCGGCCGACGGCGGCAAGGCCGTCGAGATGGCCAAGGAGATCCAGCCCGACCTCGTGCTGCTCGATATCATGCTGCCCGTCATGGACGGGTGGCAGGTCTGCCGCGAGCTGCGCAAGACCATGAAAATGCCCATCATCATGCTCACCGCCAAGGGCGAGACCGAGGACAAGGTCTCCGGTCTGGAGATGGGCGCGGACGACTACATCGTCAAGCCCTTCGAGGTCAAGGAGCTGCTTGCGCGCGTGCACGCCGTGCTGCGCCGCACCGGCGACGACGGCAAGCCCCAGAGCAAGAAGCTCACCTTCGACAAGCTCGTCATCAACCTCGACTCCTATGAGCTGATCGTCGACGGCAAAAAGATCGACACGCCGCCCAAGGAGATGGAGCTTTTGTACCACCTTGCGGCGACGCCCAACCGCGTCTACACCCGCAACCAGCTGCTCGACGAGGTGTGGGGCTTTGACTACTTCGGCGACAGCCGCACCGTGGACGTGCACATCAAGCGCCTGCGCGAGAAGCTCGAGGGCGTGTCCGACAAGTGGGCGCTCAAGACCGTCTGGGGCGTGGGCTATAAGTTCGAAGCGGAAGAGACGTAAGTGAAGAGCATCTATTTCAAGAACTTCGCCGCGACCGCCGCCATGGTGCTCTTCAGCTTTCTGATCCTCGGCACGGCGTTCGTGTTTCTCGGCCGCAGCTATGTCATCAGCGAATACCGCGGCAACATGGTCTCCAACGCCGAGGAGGTCAGCCATGCGGCGCAGGCGCTCGTGCGCAGCGGCGATCTTGCGAGCTGGGACCTGCGCATGGTCATCAGCACGCTCGCGCAGTCGACCGGCAACCACATCTTCATCACCGACACCGACGGGACGGTCGTGTCCTGCTCATGCCGGAACATCGCCTGCGAGCACCTCGGCCGCACGCTCACCGGCAGCGCCATGACGCAGCTGCGCAGCGACGGCAAGCTCAACCTCATCACGAGCCTCGGCGGATTTTACAGCTCCGCACACTACGTCGTCGCCCAGCCGATCACCATCGGCTCGGCCGCGCGCATCGTCGGCTACGTGTTCGTGACGACCAACAGCGCCGCGATCATTTCCGGCTGGCGCACGCTGCTGTGGGTGTTTCTCGCGGCGTCTGTCGTTGTGATGATGATCGCGCTGCTGCTCTCGCTCATGACGAGCAAGCGCATGGCGCAGCCGCTCGATGAGATGGCCGTCGCCGCCAAGAAATTCGCACACGGAGATTTTTCCGCCCGCGTCACGGACGACGGACGCACCGACGAGGTCGGCGCGCTCATCTCGGCGTTCAACACCATGGCGGACTCGCTCGAGACGAGCGAGGAGCGCCGCAACGCCTTCATTGCCAACGTCTCGCACGAGCTCAAGACGCCCATGACCACCATCGCCGGCTTTGCCGACGGCATTCTCGACGGCACGATCCCCAAGGATCAGGAGGACAAGTACCTTGTCACCATTGCCGACGAGACGCGCCGCCTCTCGCGCCTTGTGCGCAGCATGCTGGATATGTCGCGCGTGGAGAGCACGGGCGAGGATCTGACGCGCCGGCGCGAATTTGACATCTCGGACAAGATCGTCAGCACCATGCTCAGCTTTGAGGCACGCGCCACTGACAAGCAGCTCGACGTCGACCTCCAGCTTCCGGAGGATCCGATGCTCGTGCTCGGCGACCCGGACGCCATCACGCGCGTACTTTATAATCTGATGGACAACGCCGTCAAATTTGCCGCGCCCGGCAGCACGCTGTGCGTCTCGCTCTGGAAGTCGGAGGGCAAGGCCTACGTCTCCGTGCGCGACCACGGCGAGACCATCCCCGCCGACGACCTGCCGTTCATCTTCGACCGCTTCCACAAGTCCGACCGCAGCCGCAGCCTTGACCGCGACGGCGTGGGCCTCGGGCTGTATCTGGTCAAGAGCATCCTCGACGCGCACGGCGAGGACATCGCCGTCACGAGCCGCGACGGGGAGACGGAGTTCGTGTTCACGCTCACGCTCGCAAAGCCCGCGCCCAAGCCTACCGCAAAGCCCGAGAACACCGGCCGACGGGGCGGGCGCAAGAGTTCATGAATTGTTCGCGGAATTCATAGAATGTTCGTTTTCCATTCATAAGCAGCACAAAATCGTGTGTTATCATCAAATCGTTCCTTGGGAGGGACACCAACATGTACGACAACGTTCGCAAACCGGAGTCCGACTGGTATGAGGCCGGCTATTCCGCGCCCCGCAGCGAAGCTTCCGGCAGCGGCTGCTACGACTCTTACTGGAGCCCGTCGCAGACCGCCGCACCGAAGAAGAAGTCCCATCAGGGCCTGAAGATCACGATGATCATTCTCGGCGTGTTGGTGCTGATCATCGCCTCGTGTTATGTGTTCGCGGCGCGCGGACGGGACTCTGTTCCCTCCGTCGATCCCGGGCAGCACGGCAGCGTGACGATCCCACAGGACGATGCGGACGATGACACCACCGTCACCGGCAAGAACGAGCTGCCGGGCGCGCCGACAGATCCCGGCGTGACCATGGCGCTCCAGCCCGCCGGCGGCAGTGCGCTCTCGCTGCAGAGCGTGTATGCCAAGTGTCTGCCGTCCGTTGTCGGCATCCATGCCGACATCCGCCGCGGCGAGTACAGCACCGGCACGGGCATCGTGCTCACGAGCGATGGCTACATCGTCACGAACACGCACGTGCTCGACGGCGCGAAGAGCGTCACCGTGACCACGTCGGACGGCACCGAGTATACGGGTGCGCTCGTCGGCGCAGATGCCGTGAGCGACATCGCCGTGCTCAAGATCGACGCACAGGGGCTCACCCCCGCCGAATTCGGCGACTCCAGTTCCCTGCAGGTCGGCGATGACGTTGTGTCCATCGGCAACCCGCTCGGCGAGCAGCTGCGCTGGACGATGACCAACGGCATCATCTCCGCCATCAATCGCGACATGGTCTACAACGGGCACAGCATGACCCTCCTGCAGACCAATGCCGCCATCAATGAAGGCAACTCCGGCGGCCCGCTCATCAATATGTATGGGCAGGTGATCGGCATCACGAACATGAAGGCCCTGTCCACCGGCGTGGAGGGCATCGGCTTCGCGATCCCGACGGCGGTCATCCGCCCGATCGTCAACGCCCTGCTGGCAGACGGCCGCGTTTCCGGCCGCGTGAGCATCGGCATCACCGTGGGCGCGATCTCCTCTGCCGCTTCGGACTACTATGATCTGCCCGAGGGGCTTTATATCAGCGACGTCGCTGAGGGCTCGGACGCCGAGAAGAAGGGCATCCAGTCCGGCGATATGCTGCTGGCGGTCAACGGCAAGGCCGTGACCACCACCTACGATGTCAGCGCCGTCAAGGATGGCTTGCAGGTGGGCGACACCGTCACCCTGACCATCTATCGCGACGGCAAAACGTTCGACGTCAAAGTCAAGCTCGTCGACACGAACGACATCTCTTAATTTGCTAGTTTCTCCCTCCTCATATTCTCCTCTCTATTGAACGAACCCCAGGCGGCTTGCCGTCTGGGGTTTGTTCTATGTCCGGGTGCGGCCGTGCGCTGCGCGCCGCGCAACTGAGCAGATGTGCAAAAACAGCCCGCTCCATAGACGGGTGTTCGTAAAACAGTTAATCCTCCGTATGGCTTAGACCATGCGGAGGATTTGTTTATGTCTAATCTTCAAACTTGCTGGCGGCAAACGGTTTGTCAAAACCGTTTGCGGACGGCAAGTCCACAAGGGATAGACGCACAAGCGTCGCAAGGGAGTGTAGCTCCCTTGACGGAACGAAGTGACGAAACATTCTCGGTCGGGCAGTTTTCTTCTGCTGACCGGGAATGAAGCTCCGCAGGACGCACTACTCTCGATAGAGAGTATAGAAGTGCGCCCTTTAGTTCCTAAAGGGATTTTATCAGTTCGCCAAACTGGAATTGTTACGCGTGCTCTTTGAAGGAAAGTGAATCGATTTGGAGATGGATTTTCTGATGTCGTGAGATAGAAAGTGCAAGGATATATTGGGCGGTGCTACCATCGTCTTTTGTACATTGGAACACCATTTCTCCCTCTCCGTCATTCAAAGCAATGATGTGAAACTCTGAAATATTTTCCGTAATAGTATGAAAATCGCTTACGAAAGTCTCTGGTTCCGATATAATCGACCATTCTTTGCTGTTATTATTAAGTTCCAGCCGTATGGAACTTCCATCAACGACCGTGGCCGACCAATTATCTCCATCAACAACAAATGACGTTGGCTTATAGGGCCTGTTACTGTTTAAGATAAGTGCGGCTACGACAACTATAACGACCAATACAAGAGCTAAAATGGTGAATTGTTTCTTTTTCATGGCAATCACTCCTTTGCAGCTTCCAGATTTGTTGCTCACTTTTCGTATTCAAATTATACCATAAAACTTGTGAACAGTTCTACCGCAACTTTGGACTATATGAGAAAAGTCCGAACAGTTTTCTGCCCGGACTTCCTCGCTCAATCATAAATCAATTCCGCTTTCACAATCTCCTCTGCCTGTGCCTTGCAAGCGTTCATCTGCCGCACCCATTCCATTTGGTTTTCGGCTTTCAGTTGCTCGGTCACGCCGTTTTGCTCTGCCAGTGACCGCACGATCAGCTCCATGCGGTTTCGTGCCGCTTCGTCAATCTTAGCGCAATACTGTCTTACGTACACCCAGCTATCGGAGCGAGCTGTTTTTTTCTGCGTTTGGTGCGTTTTGCACTTCACGGTACGCCGCAGCGAAACGTGCCGCCGGCATACGCATACACCGTGCAGCCGAGTGCGTCGGCGTCGGCGGGGTCGTGCGTGGCGAGCACGAGCGTCCTGCCCTGTGTTTCGGCGGCGATGCACGCGATCACACGCGCACGCAGCGCCGCATCCAGAGCGCGAAACGGCTCGTCGAGCAGCAGCACCGGCGCGTCATACGCGAGCGCGCGCGCAATGGCCACGCGCTGCTGCATACCGCCGGAGAGCGCCGCGGGATATTGCTCCGCCGCCTCGCCGAGCTCCAGCCGCTCGAGCCATGCGCGCGCCTGCGGCATGGTCTGCGCCCGGTCGGAGAGCACGGCGTTGACGTTTTCCGCCGCCGTGCGCCACGGCAGCAGCCGCGGCTCCTGAAACACGCACGCGATGCGCCCGGGCGAAACGTGCACGCTGCCGCCGTCCGGCGCGCGCAGTCCGGCGAGCACGCGCAGCAGCGTCGTCTTGCCGCAGCCGGACGGGCCCATGAGCGCGATGTGCGCCCCGTCGGGCACGGTGAGCGTGACGTGCTGCAGCACGTCGCGCCCGTCGTAGGTCACGGTGAGGTCATGCACCTCGATCATGTGCCGCCGCCTCCTTTCCCGCGCGGGGTCAGCGCGCGCAGCACCAGCCGCTCGAGCCCGACGCTCAGCAGGATCACCGCGAGCGTCCACGCGAAGAGGTCGGTGGTCTGCAGATACAGCTTCGATTCATAGATCATGCGGCCGATGGCACTGTGCGGCACGGTGAGTACCTCGGCGGCGATGGCGGACTTCCAGCCGAAGCCGATGCCGGAGCGCAGCGCCGCGAGAAAGTGCGGCCGCACGCCCGGCAGATAGATCCGCCGCAGGATGCGTCCGCGCGGCCAACCGTACACCCGCGCCAGCTCGAGCAGGGCGGGGTCGGCCGAGCGGATGCCGGTGCAGACGTTGCTCCACACGACGGGCAGCACCATGAGCAGCGAGATGAACACCGGCAGCCAGTCACGCGCGATCCACACGAGCGCGAGCACGACGAACGACGCCACGGGCGTAGACTTGACGACCGTCATGAGCGGGCGCAGCAGCGCGTCGGCGGTTTTCGACACCGAACACGCGACGGCCATGCCCGTTCCGAGCGCGACCGCCGCCGTGATGCCGAGCAGCACGCGCCCGATGGATACGGCCGTGATGCGCCAGAACGCCGCCGTCGCCGCAAGCTCGCACAGCCTGCGCACGACGACCCACGGCGCGGGCAGCAGCAGCTCCCGGTTCACGAGCAGCGCGAGCGCCGCCCACACCGCGACCCAGAATGCAAGCGTCAGCGCGCCGCGGGCGAAGCGCTTCATTTCAGCACGCAGTAGAAGTCATCCCCCGGCACGCTGCCGCCGATGCTCTGCGGGGCGACGGTGCTCAGCGCGGTGAGAAACGCCGTGAGCGGCGCCTGCATCTCCGCGCCGGCCACGAAGCAGACGTTGCAGTTCGGGATGGCCTTGGCAGCCACGGCGGCCTTGGCAAAGATGCCCGCATCCTGGATCATCTGACCGGCCTGCTCGGGCTCGGCGGTCAGGAATTCGATGGACGCCTTGTATTCGTCGAGGAACGCCTTGACCTCGTTCGGGTGCTCGTCTGCAAACGCCTTGCGCACGACGACGCAGCCCTGCACGAGGCTGCCGGCCTCGGAGACCTTGTCCCACTCGGCGGTCAGATCGAGCGCGACGGTGAGCTCCGGATTGGCCGCGCGGGCGATCGTGACCATCGGCTCGGGCAGCACGGCGATGTGCACCTCGCCGGAGGCGAGCGCCGTGTTGAGCTCGGCAGGCTGGGCATAGGTATTGTCGACGGTGATGTCCGTGCCGACGGTCAGACCGTTTTTCTCACACAGGTACTGGAAGATAAAGGTCGGGTTCTGCACGGGGACATAGACGTTCTTGCCGCGCAGATCGGCAAAGGACGTGATGTTCTCCGTGCCGTCGGTCACGACGTAGAGCACGCCGCGCGTGTTGAGCGCGAGCACCTGCACGGCGCCATTGGTCTTGTTGTAGAGCGCGGCGGCGGCGTTCGTCGGCAGGGCGGCGATGTCGGCCGTGCCGTTGACGAGCGCGGCGGTGGCGTTGCTCGGGTCGGTCTCGACGGTGAAATTGTAGTTGAGCGCGGCGCTGCCCGCCTTGCTGTCGGACATAAGCTTTGCCATGCCGAAGCCGGTCGTGCCGTTGAGCGAGACGACGTTGACGGTCAGGTCCTTGTCGACGGCACTGCCTGTGTCCTTCTCGCCGCAGGCGGCGAGGGCGAACACCATCAGGACGGCCAGCAGCAGGGCCGTGCATTTGCGCAGATGTTTCATAGCAGATCTCTCCTTTTCGTGATTGCCGCCTGCATCGTGAGACAGAAAATGCCATGCCCGAAAGGCATGGCGGTGCAGCAAGGCACGCACGCAGCCTTCCACCTCATGGGCGATTCGGTGTCAGATTCGGTGCGGGATCGGCGGCGGCCGGGCCGGAAGCACAGCTTGCGGCGCGGGCGCATAGTTTGGTTCGATTATGCCATGCAAATGCAGACGTGTCAAGCATTTGCGGCGATTTTTCCAAAAGATGCACAGAGGTTGAAAAATGGAACGTATTGTGAAAAAATCTCTCAGCTTGTCGTTATCAAAACAACGGGGCTGGGCATTGAAATCCCAGAAAAAATCCTGTATATTGTACATAGAAAACCTGCATCAGCCGGGGTAGGAGCCGGCGAAGTGCAAATTTGTTGGAAAGGGAATCGAAATTATGGAACAGATCGATTACAAATTCATTGACCAGGTCCTTGCGGATCACGCCTGCGACGCCTCGCAGATCATTGCGATCATGCAGGATGTGCAGGCCAAGTATCGGTACCTGCCGAAGGACGCGCTGCGCTACATCGCGGACAAGGTAGGCATCAGCGAGTCGAAGATCTACGGTGTGGCGACGTTCTATGAGAACTTCTCGCTCGACGTCAAGGGCAAGTATGTGCTCAAGGTCTGCCGCGGCACGGCGTGCCATGTCCGCAAGTCCGGCAACGTCCTGCAGGCGCTGTATGACGCCACCGGCCTGAGCGAGAGCAAGCCGACCTCGGATGACGGCCTGTTCACGATCGAGATCGTCTCGTGCCTCGGCGCGTGCGGCCTGAGCCCGGTCGTGATGGTCAACGACACCGTCCACCCGGCCATGACCCCTGAAAAGGCCGCAGATCTGATCGAGGAGTTGCGTGAAAAGGAGGCGTCGTAATGCGTCAGAGAATTGAATCCCTGCAGCAGTTTCGCGCCCTGCAGGCCGACTACATGGCCGCGCGCGACGCGGAAAAGCGCAAGATCCTTGTCTGCTGCGGCACGGGCTGTGTCGCCGGCGGCAACCTGAACGTGTATCATGAGCTCAAAAAGCGCATGGACGAGCTCGGCATCCCGTGCGAGGTGTCCCTGACCGAGCACCATGCCGACACCATCGGCCTGAAAAAGTCCGGCTGCCACGGCTTTTGCGAGATGGGCCCGCTGGTCCGCATCGAGCCGGAGGGCTGGCTGTACACGAAGTGCCAGGTCAGCGACGTGGAGGAGATCATCCAGAAGACCATCCTCGGCGGCGAGTTTATCGAGCGCCTGGGCTATCACCAGAACGGCGAGCTGTATGAGCGCCAGGAAGACATCCCGTTTTACAAAAAGCAGACCCGCCGCGTGCTCGAGCACTGCGGCCATATCGACGCGGAATCCATCGAAGAGTACCTGTCCATCGGCGGCTACGGCGCGCTGGCCAAGGCCCTGTTCGAGATGCAGCCGGACGAGATCGTCCAGGCCGTGAGCGATTCCGGTCTGCGCGGCCGCGGCGGCGCCGGCTTCCCGACCGGGAAGAAATGGGCCCAGGTCGCGGCACATACCGAAGAGCCCGTCAAGTACATCGTCTGCAACGGCGACGAGGGCGACCCCGGCGCCTTCATGGATCGCTCCTGCATGGAGGGCGATCCGCACAAGGTCATCGAGGGCATGATCGTCGCGGGCGTGGCCACCGGCTCCACCGAGGGCTACATCTATGTCCGCGCCGAGTACCCCATGGCCGTGCACCGGCTCACCGTCGCCATCGAGCAGGCCAAGGAGCTTGGTCTGCTGGGAGACAACATCCTCGGCAGCGGCTTCAACTTCCACATGCACATCAACTGCGGCGCAGGCGCGTTCGTCTGCGGCGAGGGCTCGGCCATGACCGCGTCCATCGAGGGCAACCGCGGTATGCCGCGCACGAAGCCCCCGCGCTCCGTCGACAAGGGCCTGTACGGCAAGCCCACCTGTCTGAACAACGTTGAGACGTTTGCCAACGTCCCCGACATCATCAAAAAGGGCGCCGACTGGTTCAAGTCCGTCGGCACCGAGGGCAGCTCCGGCACGAAGGCCTTCGCCCTCACCGGCAACGTCGTCAACACCGGCCTGATCGAGGTGCCCATGGGCACGACGATGCGCGAGGTCGTGTACGACATCGGCGGCGGCATCAAAAACGGCAAAGCGTTCAAGGCTGTGCAGATCGGCGGCCCGTCCGGCGGCTGCCTGACCGAGGCGCACATGGACCTGCCCATGGACTTTGACTCGCTCAAAAAGGCCGGCGCCATCATCGGCTCCGGCGGCCTCGTCGTCATGGACGAGGACACGTGCATGGTGTCCATCGCGCAGTTTTTCATGAACTTCATCTGCAACGAGTCGTGCGGCAAGTGCACCCCGTGCCGTGAGGGCACGACCCGTATGCTCGACATTCTCACCCGGATCACCAAGGGCAACGGCAAGCCCGGCGACATTGAGGAGCTGCGCTCCCTCGCCAAGATGATCCAGAACTCCTCCCTGTGCGGTCTCGGCAAGACGGCGCCGAACCCCGTGCTGTCCACGCTCGCGAACTTCGAGGACGAATACCGCGAGCACATCTTCGACAAGAAGTGCCGCACCGGCAGCTGCCGCAGCCTGACGACGTATGTCATCGACCCGGCAGTGTGCAAGGGCTGCACGAAGTGCGCGCGCAACTGCCCGGCCGGCGCCATCACCGGCGAGCTGAAAAAGCCGCACCACATCGATCCGGAAAAATGCATCAAGTGCGGCGCCTGCAAGGCCGGCTGCCCGTTCGGTGCGATCAAGGAGGCGTGAACCATGGCTGAAAAGAAAATGATCATCGACGGCGTGTCCTGCCCGTTCACGACCGAGCGCAACGTGCTCGAGGTCGCCCGCAACAACGGCATCGACATCCCCTCGCTTTGCTACTGTGAAAATCTGTCCATCTACGGCGGCTGCCGCCTGTGCCTCGTCGAGAACGACCGCGGCAAGATGGACGCGGCCTGCTCCATGCAGCCGCGCGACGGCATGGTCGTCAACACCCACACGAAACAGGTGCTCGACAGCCGCCGCACCACGCTGCAGCTGCTCATGAGCAGCCACCGGGCCGACTGCCTGACCTGCGACCAGAGCGGCCGCTGCAAGCTGCAGGAGTACGCCCGCCGCTACCATGTGGACGCGCACCGCTTCGAGCCCAACACCTACTGCACCGAGCCGATGGATCTCTCGTCGCCGAGCATCGTGCGCGACCCGAGCAAGTGCATCCTCTGCGGTCTGTGCGTGCGCACCTGCGCCGAGATCCAGAACATCGGCGCGGTCGATTTCAGCGGCCGCGGCAAGAAGGCGCACATCTCCGCCGACTTCGGCAAGACCCTCAAGGATACCGACTGTGTCGGCTGCGGCCAGTGCGCGTCCGTGTGCCCGACCGGTGCGATCACGATCCGCAACGAGACCGAGAAATTCTGGTCGATGCTGCAGGATCAGACCCGTAAGGTTGTCGTGCAGTACGCGCCCAGCGTGCGCGTCGGCATGGCCGAGCGCTTCGGTCTGCCCGCAAACGAGCCCTGCACCGGCAAGCTCGTCGCCGCGCTGCGCCGTCTCGGTGCGGACGTGGTGTATGACACCAACCTCACCGCCGACCTCACGATCATGGAGGAGTCGGCTGAGTTCCTCGAAAAGGTAAAGACCGGCGCGAAGCTGCCGATGTTCACCTCCTGCTGCCCCGGCTGGATCCAGCACGTCGAGAACCGCCACCCGCACCTCATGCCGCAGGTGAGTACCTGCGGCAGCCCGATGGCAATGTTCGGCTCGCTCATCCGCAAGCAGTTTGCGGGCGAGGACGTCTATTCCGTGGCCATCATGCCCTGCACCGGCAAGAAGTTCGAGGCCGCGCGCCCCGAGCTTGAGAAGGACGGTGAGCGGCTCATCGACCTCGTCATCACGACGAGCGAGCTGTGCGACATGATCGAGGAGGCCGGCATCGACTTTGCCCACCTCCCGGACGAGGAGCCCGACGCTCCGCTCGGCGACTACACCGGCGCCGGCGTCATCTTCGGCGTGACCGGCGGCGTGACCGAGGCCGTCATCCGCCGTGTGCTCGACGACGCCAGCCCCAACACCCTGCAGACCATTGCCGAGTGCGGCGTGCGCGGGCTCGAGGGCATCAAGGCGTTCACCGTCACGGCCGGCGACCTGACCATCCGCATCGCGGTGGCGAATGGCCTGGCCAATGCTGATAAGCTCATTGCCAAGGTCGAGTCCGGCGAGGAGCAGTTTGACTTCATTGAGGTCATGGCCTGCCCGAACGGCTGCATCGGCGGCGGCGGTCAGCCCCCCGCCTGCAACAAGCGCAAGGCCGAGCGTGCCGAGGCCATCTTCAAGGCGGACGAGGCGTGCGCGCTGCGCATCCCGCAGCAGAACCCCGATCTGAGCTATGTCTACGACAATCTGCTCAAGGGCCGCGCCCACGAGCTGCTGCACATCCACTACCCGGCACACGGCGACCACGCCTGAGCCGCTGGCAAAAACAGATAGAAAACGTGCATGGAAGCGAGCTTCCATGCACGTTTTTTGCTTGTGGGCGCGGAGCGTGTCTGCGCACCTCCGGTCGAGCGGAAAGGTGAGAAAATCTCCGGTGTCCGTAACGTCGGAAAGCCTTGCAGAGTTTCACCGCCGGGGCGGCGAGAGAGCGTCTGCGTACCTCCGGTCGAGCGGAAAGGTGAGAAAATCTCCGCTGTCCGTAACGTCAGAAAGCCCCGCGCCGGATGGCGCGGGGTTTTGCGTGTTTTGCTGTTTGCTCAGGCAGAGCGGGCAAAGGCGTCACTCCGTCGCGTCGGAGATGAGACCGTAGCCGCCGTCCTTGCGCCGATAGACCACCGACACCGCACCGTCGGCCGCGACATCGCGGAAGACGAAGAACGTGTGCTCGAGCAGATCCATCTGCAAAATCGCCTCCTCGACGCTCATGGGCTTGATGGGGAAGCGCTTGCGGCGCACGATCTCGAACGCGCCGGCCTCGGCCGCGTCGTCCGCGGGGAGGAAATCGGGCTGCACCTCGCGCTCAAACGCACCGTCGCGCAGCTTCTTGGCGAGGCGGGTCTTGTTCTTGCGGATCTGGCGCTCGATCGTCGCCACGGCGGAATCGACGGAGGCGTACATGTCGCTCGTCGTCTCGTGGGCGCGGAAAAACGTGCCGTTGTTCTTGATCGTGATCTCGGCCGTGAAGCGGCCGCGCTCCGTGCTGAAGGTGACGTTTGCCTCGCTTTCCGTGCGGAAGAGCCGGTCGATCTTGCTGACCTTCTTCTCCGCGTACGCGCGCAGGGAACCGGACGGGGCCATTTTCTTTTCGATGAATGTGAACTTCATAAAACGCCACTCCTTTCAGGTTTGCACTCCGGGTCACCCCGGATCGTTATATACATGATAACCGATTTCGCGGCAAAAGGGAAGTAGATTCTGTGAATTTTTTCTCAATCGCCGCACGATCGGCAATTTTCCGGCGGAAAGCGCGGGACTCAGCCCTTTTTCGCCTCCGCCTTGGCGAGAAACTTCTCGGCCATGATGAGGAAACGCTCGTGCGTGCCCTGACCGATCAGACCGGCATCATCGGATGCCGTGACGCGGAACACGAGGCGGCGGCGGTCGACCTCAATGAGCTCGGCCTTGGCCGTGACGTGCATACCGACGGGGGTCGCCGCGTCGTGCGAGACGTCAAGCTTCGTGCCGACGCTGCTCTGGCCGTCCTCCAGAGCGTCTGCAATGGCGTTGCAGGCGGCATTTTCCATCAGGGCGATCATATACGGCGTTGCGAACACCGGCAGAGAGCCGGAGCCGACAGCGGCCGCGGTATTTTCAGGCGTCACGACGGTGGAAGCGGTACCGACGGCGCCAACGGAAATGGACATTGGAAATCTCTCCTTTACTACGTTTGTGAGCCACCGGCGACGCCCGACGTATGTGCGTTTGTCAACCGGGGGTAAGGTTAGTTTAACATGATTTTATAGGGAACGCAACAAAATTTCGCGCTGCGCGCGCAGCCGTGTTAACGTTGTGTCAGTCCTTGCAGGGCGGGCATTTGAGTGCTATAATACTTATTTGTCCGGTCGTGTTATCTGCGCCCGGGCGCGTCCCGCCGAAGCCATCGGCGGAGAACATTTGGCTTCCGCCATCGCCATTGGCGGAGCAGGGAGGAAAATCATGAAAAACACCGAAAAGACAATGGACAAGATCGTCGCCCTGTGCAAGAACCGCGGCTTTGTGTACCCCGGCTCTGAGATCTACGGCGGCCTCGCCAACTCCTGGGACTACGGCCCGCTCGGCGTGGAGCTGAAAAACAACGTCAAGCGCGCATGGTGGCAGAAGTTCGTGCAGGAAAACCCCTACAACGTCGGGCTCGACTCCGCGATCCTCATGAACCCGCAGGTCTGGGTGGCTTCCGGCCATGTGACGACGTTCAACGATCCGCTCATTGACTGCAAGTCCTGCAAGATGCGCCACCGCGCCGACAAGCTCATCGAGGGCTGGCTGGCCGAGAACCCCATGCCCGACGTGAACGTCGAGGCCATGACCAATGACGAGATGGTCGCCTTCATCCGCGCCCAGCAGATCCCCTGCCCGGGCTGCGGCAAGAGCGACTTTACCGATATCCGCAAGTTCAACCTCATGTTCAAGACCCACCAGGGCGTGACCGAGGACACGGCCGCCGAGGTGTATCTGCGCCCCGAGACCGCGCAGGGCATTTTCGTCAACTTCAAGAACATCCAGCGCACGACGCGCCGCAAGATCCCGTTCGGCGTCTGCCAGATCGGCAAGAGCTTCCGCAACGAGATCACGCCGGGCAACTTCATTTTCCGCATCCGCGAGTTTGAGCAGATGGAGCTGGAGTTCTTCTGCGAGCCGGACACCGATCTCGAGTGGTTCGACTACTGGCGCAGCTTCTGCCACGAGTGGCTCAAGGGCCTGAACATGCACGACGAGAACCTCCGCCTGCGCGACCATGAGAAGGAGGAGCTGAGCTTCTACTCCAAGGCCACGACCGACTTTGAGTATCTGTTCCCGTTCGGCTGGGGCGAGCTCTGGGGCGTCGCCGACCGCACGAACTACGACCTGAGCCAGCACCAGAAGTTCTCCGGTCAGGACATGGACTACTTCGATCAGGAGAAAAACGAGCACTACATCCCCTATGTCATCGAGCCGTCGCTCGGCGCCGACCGCGTGACGCTGGCCTTCCTGTGCGAGGCGTATGACGAGGAGGTCGTGGACGCGGCCAAGAACGACACCCGTGTCGTCATGCACTTCCACCCGGCGCTTGCGCCGTTTAAATGCGCGGTGCTGCCGCTGTCGAAAAAGCTCTCCGAGCCCGCGACCGAGCTCTACCACCAGCTGCAAAAGCGCTTCATGTGCGACTATGACGAGGCCGGCTCGATCGGCAAGCGCTACCGCCGTCAGGACGAGATCGGCACGCCGTACTGCGTAACGTTTGACTTTGACTCGGCGGAGGACGGCTGCGTGACCGTGCGTGACCGCGACAGCATGCAGCAGGAGCGCGTCCCCATGGATCAGCTCGCCGACTACATCGCCGCGCGCATTCAGTTTTAAGCCATGCCGAAGATCGTTCCGCCGCCGGATCCGACCGAAAAGGAGGAGCCCGGCGCGCAGATCGCCCGCTGGCTCGGGCCGGTGGGCGGCGTCTTCGTGCTGCTGCTCTCGGCGCTGATGGTCGTGTTTTGCTTCACGGCGGGGGCAAACCCCGTGCCGGGCTACGTCCCGCCGCACGACAGCGCTTATTACGCCGGACACCTCGACGAGCTCGCGCAGGAGCTCAACACGAATTTCCTGCCCGTGCTCGATGAGACCGCGCACGCCGAGGCAGACGGCGGCACCGTCACCGTGACGGCCGCGGCCAAGGAATATGTGCCCGTGCGCGGCGCGGTGCTGAAGTTTTACGATGCGGCGCTCTTTACGTTCGAGAAAGCAAATTAGAATAGAGAAAAGGAAGAATCAACATGAAACACGGATTTATCAAGGTTGCAGCGGCTGCTCCCGAGATCCGGGTAGCAGACCCGATGTTCAATGCGGATGCCGTCATCCGCGCCATGGACGAGCACGCACGCCTCGGCGTAAAGGTGCTCGTGTTCCCGGAGCTGACGCTCACGGGCGCCACCTGCGGCGATCTGTTCTACCAGAACACCCTGCTCGCGGGCGCGGCGGCCGCGCTCGAAAAGGTCGTCAAGGCGTCCGAGGGCAAGGACATGCTCGTGTTCGTCGGCCTGCCGGTCGCGCAGGGCGCGAAGGTGTATGACGCGGCGGCCGCCGTGTGCAACGGCGAGCTGCTCGGCGTCGTGCCGGCCAGCTGCCCGGGCGACAAGCACTTCGCCCTGCCCGGCGCGCTGCTCGACGATATTCAGATCGGCTCCCTCGGCCCGGTCGATTTCCACCCGCAGCAGCTGTTCCAGCACAGCGAAGTCAGCGAGCTGAACGTCGCCGTGCTCGTCGGCGCGGACGTGTCCGCCCCGGTGTCCCCGGCCGTGCGCCACGCGCTCGCCGGTGCGACCGTGCTCGTCGAGATGGCGGGCTTCCCGATGGCGACGGACTCCGCCTGCCGCGTGACCACCGCCGTGCGCGCCGAGAGCGCGAAGCTGCACGCCGGCGTCGTGCTCGCAGCGCCCGGCTTCGGCGAGTCGAGCACCGACGCGACGTATTCCGGTCTGTGCCTCATCGCCGAGGACGGAAAGCTGCTCGAGAGCGCCGAGGACGGCTGCTCCGACGTCGTGACCGAGCTCGACGTGCAGCTGCTCATCGCCGCGCGCCGCAAGGACGCGACCTTCACCGGCGACGCTGCGTCCTACGTCGTCACCGAGTGGGGCGAGGGCGTGGAGGAGACCGTGCTCACCCGCCCGTTTGGCAAGTATCCCTACCGCCCGGACGATCCGGCCGATTATCACGCGGCTGCCAAGCGCCTGCTGCACATGCAGGCCGCCAGCCTCGTGCGCCGCATGCAGTACGCCAATCTCAAGCACCCGGTCGTCGGCATCTCCGGCGGCGTGGACTCGACGCTCGCCGTCATCATCTGCGCCGAGGCCGTGAAGATGATGGGCCTGCCGGCCGATTATGTGAACGCCGTGACCATGCCGTGCTTCGGCACGACCGACCGCACGAAGTCCAACGCCATCATCGTGTCCGAGCAGCTCGGCGCGACCGTGCGCGTGATCGACATCGGCGAGAGCGTCATGCAGCACTTTAAAGACATCGGTCACGACCCCGAAAACCGCAACGTCGTGTATGAAAACGCGCAGGCGCGCGAGCGCACCCAGATCCTCATGGACGTGGCCAACGGCTTTGCCGACGGCGGCATCCATGTCGGCACGGAGGACATGAGCGAGTTTGCCGACGGCTGGTGCACCTACAACGGCGACCACATCTCCATGTACGATGTCAACGCCGGCTCCACCAAGACCATGGTGCAGATGGTCGTGCGCTACGTTGCCGAGACCACGGACGACGACGTGCTGTCCAAGGCGCTGCTGGATGTGCTCGACACGCCGGTCAGCCCCGAGCTGCTGCCGCCGACGCGCAACGGCGAGATCGCCCAGAAGAGCGAGGACTCCGTCGGCCCGTATAATCTTCAGGACTTCTTCCTGTACTATCTGGTCGATCACGGCTTCGCACCCGAGAAGGTGCTGCGCCTGGCCGACATCGCCTACGGCGACGAGTTTGACCACGCGACGCTCAAGAAGTGGCTGCGCAGCTACTGCCGCCGCCTCTTCAGCCAGCAGTTCAAGCGCTCCTGCCTGCAGGACGGCCCGACGCTCAACGGCTTCAGCTTCTCGCCGCGCACCGGATTCCTCATGCCGTCCGACGGCTCGGATGCGTTGTATCTGGCGAGCGTGGACGCGCTGAAGTAAACCCCGTTATAAAAAACTGTCATGAGCGGATGTGCAAAGTTTGTACATCCGCTCTTGATTTTTTGCGCCGGATTGGGTATCATACTCGTGCGCTATATCCCGCCCGGAGCGGGAACAGCAGCTTAGGAGGTATAAAAAATGAACAACAGCAATGGTAAGACCCGGCGTCTGGCTGGGCTTGCACTCTTCACCGCCATCGTCGTCGTGCTGCAGCTGCTCGGCAGCTTCATCAAGGTCGGCCCGTTTGCCGTGTCGCTCGTGCTGATCCCGATCGTGGTCGGCGCGGCCGTTTACGGCGTGAAAGCCGGTGCCTGGCTCGGCTTCGTGTTTGGCGTCGTCGTCACGATCGCCGTCGTCACCGGCGCAGATGCCGGCGGCTACATCATGTTTTCCGCGCGTCCGGTCATGACCGTGATCGTCTGCCTGCTCAAGGGCACCGCAGCCGGTTATGTCGCGGGCCTTGTCTATCGCGCCATCAGCAAAAAGAATTCTCTCGCCGGCGTGATCGTCGCGGCCGCTGCCGCCCCGGTCGTCAATACCGGCCTGTTCGTGCTCGCCATGCTGCTGTTCTACCAGCCGCAGCTTCAGGCGTGGGCGGGTGACACCGCCGTTGCGACCTATATCGTCACGGGTCTTGTGGGCGTGAACTTCCTGCTCGAGCTGGGCGTGAACCTTGTCCTGAGCCCGACCATTACCCGGCTGATCGCAGCCGGCAAGAAGGGTCCGGTGGACTGATATGCTTCTGGCTCTGGACGTTGGCAATACAAACATTGTGATCGGTTTTCTCGATGCGTCGGGCATCCGCAACATTGCCCGTCTGGAGACCGACCGTGATAAGACCGCGCACGAGTATGCGATCTCGCTGCGGCAGGTGATCGAGTTTTCCGGCATTGCGCCGGAGGATGTCGACGGGGCGATCCTGTCGTCCGTCGTGCCGCCGATCAACGGCGCGCTCGTCGCCGCCGTGCGCATGATCACGGGCATCCGCCCGCTCGTCGTCGGCCCCGGCATGAAAACCGGGCTGAACATCGCGCTCGACAACCCCGCCACCATGGGCAGCGACCTTGTGGTCGGTGCGGCCGCGGCGCTTGCGATGCACGCGCCTCCGCTCATTATCATCGACATGGGCACGGCCACCACCATGACGGTCATTGACCGTGAGGCGCGTGTCCTCGGCGGCGCGATCATCCCCGGTGTGGGCATCTCGCTCGAGGCGCTCGCAAGCGGCACGTCGCAGCTGCCGCACATCTCGCTCGACGCACCGAAAAAGTGCATCAGTACCGACACCATCGAGGCCATGCGCTCCGGCAGCGTCTACGGCACGGCCGCCATGCTCGACGGTATGATCGAGCGCATGGAGGATGAGCTCGGCGAGTCTGCCACCGTCATCGCGACCGGCGGCCTCGGCGGCATCGTCATCCCGCACTGCCGGCGCGAGGTCATCTATGAAAAGAACCTGCTGCTCAACGGGCTGTGGGAACTGTACCAGAAAAATAAGCGCAAGCGCTGAGCGCGCGCACCGACGCATCGGCGTCACGGAGGCAGCTCCGTGACGCCGATGTTTTTTAGCCCGCGCGCCCGGTGCTGATTCACATTATGTAAACCGGCTTCCGAAGCCTGCGTCGAACCCTGTCGAACGGGATTACCTGGCCGACAAATGCGGGCAGGATGTGAATTCTTAGCATATCTTAGCACATTTGCGCGAATTCTGCGCAGAGACAAGCGGAAAGCGCGCAGAGGCAAGCGAACCTGCACGAAGAGCCGCCCTTTCGGGCGGCTCTTCGTGCTGTGTATATCCGCTTTTCCGGCGCGATCGCCGCGCGTCTTACGCGGGGTTGACGTGCACGGTGCAGTGCTTGACGTCCGGGAAATCGTGCTCGAGCTCATGGTGCACGCGTTCTGCGATGGCGTGCGCGTCGCGCAGCGGCAGCGCACCGTCGACCGCGATCTCGGCATCGACATACGTCCGGCTGCCGAACAGCCGCGTCTTGAGATCGTCCACGCGCACGACGCCGGGGGTGCGCAGCATCGTCCGGCGCATGGCGGCGACGGTGTCGGCGTCAGCCGCGCGGTCGACGAGGCGGTCGATGCTCTCGCGGAAGATGCCGTATGCCACCTTAAAGATGAACAGGCAGATGACGATCGACGCGATGGGATCGAGGATCGGCAGGCCGAGCCGCGCGCCGAGCACGCCCGCAAAGCTGCCGATGGACGACAGTGCGTCCGAGCGGTGATGCCACGCTTCGGCCTTGAGCGACACGGAGCGGATGCGCTTGGCGGCTGTGATCGTGTACCAGTACAGCGCTTCCTTGACGGCGATGGACACCACCGCCGCGATGAGCGCGAGCATACCGGGGGCGGCGAGCGTTTCGCCGTGGAGGATCTTCGTGATGCCTGTGTATCCGATGGCCGCGCCGACGAGCACGAGAATGTTGCCGAGCAGGATCGAGGCGATGCACTCGAGCTTCTCGTGACCGTATGGATGGCTGGCGTCGGCCGCCTTGTTGGAAAAGACTGCGCCGATCATCACGATCAGCGAGCCGAGGATATCGGATGCCGAGTGCACGGCGTCGGCCACCATGGCCGACGAGTGCGCCACGATGCCGGCGACGAGCTTGAACACCGTCAGCGCAGCGTTGCAGACGATGCCGACGGTGGATACCTGCATGGTCACGCGCTTGGCATCATCGGGTGCGGAAGCGGTTTCACGCATGAAAAAAGACTCCTTTCTAATAAAAAAGCGCCTGCGGGGCATGAAGTCCCACAGACGCGGTGATCTCTGTCTGCTGCGGCGCGGACGCCGCCCGGCCGTTTCCGGCCTGTCATTAGACGCGAGTATAGCACGGGCGCAGCCTGCCGTCAAGCGGTCGTTTTCTTTTTTTCACCGGTGCAGCCAGTGCACACCGGCGCGGCGGAGCTTTGCCCCCAGGATGAGCGCGATCTGCACCGGAACGCCGACGAAGAACACGGCCCAGATGTTGTATTCGAGGTACTGGAAATAAAACGCGGTGATCATGCTCCATACGAACAGCGACGCGAACACGCACTGCAGCACCGCCTCGCCCTTCCAGTGGCGGGAGAAAAGGAACGCCACGGCGAACGACACTGGCACCGCCCACACGAACGCCATCCAGTACATCTTGCCGATGCTGAACTGCGAGTACAAAAACACGACGACCGCAACGACCCACACCATCGTCACCCACATGGCGGCGATGAGCATCTTCTGCATCAGGTATGCGTCGCGCTTTTTCTCGCGGCCGGCCGCCTCGGCGAGCGCGTTGGCAACGCCGTCCTCGGTCAGCAGATCGTCCACACGCAGCCCGTAGAGGTCGGCGATGGTCTTGAGCATGACGACGTCGGGCAGGGAGTCGCCCCGCTCCCACTTGGACACGGCCTTGTCGGAGTAATTGAAGCGCGCGGCAAACTCGGCCTGCGTCAGATTTTCTTCTTTTCTCAGCTCGGCTAAATTGGCGGCGAGCGCGCCTCTCACATCTTCCATGGTATGAGTATACCACAGCGCGTGCCACATCGCAAGTCCGGCAAAAATCCCAGATACAGGGATTCTCCCGCCGGTAGAATTGTCTTCTCTCAACGTTTCTACCGGTCGAAAGCGGGGAGGATGCGTTTTCAAACCGCTTGCCGTATAATGAAAACAAGAAAAAACCGGGATTTGCCCGACGATGTGCACGCCGGGGCTGCCCGCAAGGAGTATGAGATCAATGCGCAAACAACATTTCCGTCTTCCGCCATGGCGGCGCAAGCCGACGGCGAGCGAAGCCGCGCCGGACATTGCCGACAGCGAGCTGGTGCCCTCCGAGAGCGCCGCGCAGCCGACGCGCCGCAAGCACGGCAAGCGCACCTATGTCATCGGCGGCGTGCTGCTGGCACTGGCGATCGCGGCGGCGGTGGCGCTGCCCGGTGCGGTCGATGCCGACGACGGCGCCGGCGGGGCGAGCACCACGCTCGCGCGGCCGGACGGCGATCCCTCCGGTCAGAGCGCCGAGGACAACATTTATATTACGACCGGCGTCATGGATCAGGAGACCTACCGCTCCGAGACCGTCGGGCAGACGAAGGCGAAGGTCGGCTTCATCGACTATAACCAGAACGTGCACAACGTGCGCGTCGTGACGAGCGACAGCGTCTTCACCGAGGCCATCAGCACGAGCATGTTCGTCAAGCTCGGCGAGCAGAAATATTTTAAGGACGGCGCGATCCTCGTGCGCAAGGCGAGCTCCGTCTCCGCCGACAGCGCGACGTGGAGCGACCAGATCGTGGCCATCTCGCAGCAGGACTATCAGGATGCCTACGGGCAGGATCCGCGCAACCTCAGCAACTACGTCATCAGTCAGGACACGGTGCAGAACCCGACCATGACCGCCAATGACGACGGCACGTACACCCTCACCTTTGACCTCGAGCCCACGGGCGCGAGCGCATACTATAAGCATCAGGTGCGCACGTACAGCGGCGCGTCGAAAAACCCCGAGTTTACGGCTGTGCACATGGTCTGGACGATCGACGCCAACTGGGATCTGCTGCAGATGGACACCGTGGAGAGCTATTCCGTGTCCATGTCCGGCCTCGGCAGCCTCAACTGTACGAGCACGCTCACGGAGACGTTCACGGATTTCGGCGCCGTGACCGATGACCAGACGGAGTTCCAGCACTATCTCGCCACCCAGTACGACCCCAACAACCTCGGCAAGCTCTCTGACGGCGGGCAGGACACGCAGGCCATGGTGCGCGATTTCTTCCGCCGCACCCCGAACTACAGCATCACCGTCAGCGCAAACGGCCAGTCCTACGGCCTGACGGCACATATCGATATTGACCAGACCGCCTTCCAGCTGCGCGGCAATGTTGCGGGCGTCGACCTCTTTGCCGCCTACAGCAACGAGCGGGTGTACATCGCCTTCGGCAGCCAGAAGATCACCCTGCGCGCGAGCGACACGCTCGACGCGGCGCGCACGGTGGCGGGCTATCTCGGCGTGCAGATCCCGGACATCTCGCTCGATTCCGCCGGTATGGCTGCGCTGACGAAAAACGTCGCCATGCAGGAGACTGCCAACGGCATGAACATCCGCCTCAACGACCCGATGATCTCCGGCACGGTGCAGCTGACCGATCCCGATGCGCTGCGCCTGACGCGCGCGGACGTGTCGCTCAATCTCGGCGGCGCGCGCATGCGCATCGCGGCCACGCCGTACTACGGCGGCTTCCGGGTGCAGCCGCTCGACGGCTACACCGATCTGACCGGCGCGCTGAGTCTCGTGAGCCCGCTCATGGATGCGGCGACGGCCAGGACCGCGACCTTCGACGTCGCGCTCAGCGGCCCGCTGAGTCTCTCGGGCACGGCCACCGTGACCCGCACCTCCGGCGGCTATGACGCCGCGCTCACCACCTCGGTCGACGGTGTGACCGTCACGGCCGAGTACATCGGCGGCACGGTCTACGTCTCCGCCGGCAACATCCACGTCAGCGGCACGGGCAGCGAGATCCGGGAGCTCGTCGCGTGGGCGGGCAAGCTCGCCGGGGCGAGCGGAGCGGACGCTGCGGGCAGCGCTTATGCGCAGTTTTTCCGTGAGCTCACGCCGCAGTCCGCCGTCGACAGCATCCGCGGCCTGACGTGGTCGAACAATGCCCTGCACGCGCAGCTGAACATCGCGGGCACGGATGTGTCCGCCGCCCTCTCGGCCGACAGCGTAAGCGTTACGGCCGCGGGCTGGACGGTGCGCGTGACGATCACCGGCACATCCGGCAGCGCCGCCGCACTCAGCCCCACGAGCGGAAATTATGTCACACTCTCGCAGCTGCAGCCCTTCGCCCCCGTGCTCGAGCGCTATGTCGGCGCGCAGGCCATGGGCATGGACGCGACGGTGAGCGTCAACGGCTACAGCCTTGACACCGACGTCGTGCTCTCACTCGGCAAGCCCGTCGCGGCGCGCGCCGTGTCGCAGATCCTCGGCCGCGACCTGACCGTCACGTTCTGGAACGACCGCGTGTACATCGACTATGGCTGGCACCACGTCACGGCGTCAATGGATTCGCTCGAGCGCGCGCTCTATGCCGTGCTCACCGTCACGCCGGGCGTCGACCGCCAGACGGTGCAAAACGCCATCGAGGCGTACACCTACTTCTTCGAGCACCTGTCGTTCGCGAGCGTTGTCGGCGCGATCTCGGACTTCGGCTATGCCGACGGTGCGCTGAACATCACGGCGAATATCGCGGCCTCGCCGCTGTACATCTCGCTCACGCCGAGCCGGATCACGCTGCGCACGCAGGTCGATGCGGCCAACCTCACCGTCACGGCCGCGCCGGGCAGCGCCTATGCCGCCGCGCCGGATCTTGCGCCGCAGGGCGGCAGCTACCGCAACCTCGACGATTTCCTCGCCCTGTTCCCGAGCTGGTAAGCCCGGGCAGGACGCCCTGAGCATTGAACAAGCGCCCCCGAACCGTTCCGGTTCGGGGGCGATTGCGTATCCCTCTGCCATCCATGCCGCGCGTCAGCACGCGCTCTGCTTCTGCCGCAGACTCAGGCAGTCGGCGATCATGGCGATGAACTCCGAATTCGTCGGCTTGCCCTTGATGTTCGAAACCGTGTAGCCGAAAAACTTCTGCAGCGTCTCCAGATCGCCGCGATCCCACGCGACCTCGATCGCGTGGCGAATGGCGCGCTCAACGCGCGAGGGTGTGGTGTTGAATTTGCGCGCGACCTCGGGGTAGAGCACCTTGGTCACGGAATTGATGACGTCCATGTCGTCGATGGCCAGCATGATCGCCTCGCGCAGGTACTGGTAGCCCTTGATGTGCGCCGGGACGCCGATCTCGTGGATGACATCGGTGACGACGCTCTCGAGCGTGGGCGCGGGCTCGGGTGCGTCCAGCTGTGCGCACAGGCTGCCGGTGCGGCGGCGCGGACGTGCGGTCTGCCGGATGCGGTACACGAGCAGCGGCGGGTCGACCGGCTTTTGCATGAAGTACATCGTGCCGAGATCGGCACACTCCATGAGCACCTCGTCATTGTAGATCGCGGATGTAACGATCACGCGCGGCGGCTTCTCCTTGGCCTGCAGCCGCGCCAGCAGCGACATGCCGTCGACGCTCGCCAGCACGAGGTCGAGCACCACCACGTCGGGCTGAAATTCGTCGACGAGCGCCTCCGCGCGCAGCCCGTTGTCCGTCTGCGCGACCAGCTCCATGTCCGTCTCCCGGGCGATGGCCTTGGCATAGGCCGCGCGATATTCCTCACTGGGTTCTGCCACCAGTACACTGATTTTTGTTTCCATAACCTTCTCCTCTGCAAAATTTCGGGCTTGCGGTCAGCTGTCTGATGAACCGCTCGTTTTCCCTGTCTTGCGCGGATATTTTACCATGTTTGGGATGCTGGAATCGTGTGGTTCTTGGCGAATAACCCTAAGTTTCCGTTGACATAATCTGATATACTTCGTCGAAAAGCACAAGAATTCGGAAAAATCCATTTTTTCTCGCCCGCCTTCGACAGGTGGAACGTGTCGAGCGGGTACCGGAATTATGTAAACTTATTTTTCGACGTGCGCCGCGTTCCCTTGACGAAAGCCGCCTGTGTGCGCGGCGCTCAGTCCTCGTCGCCGTGCTTGTGTTCGTGCTTTGCCTCGTGCGCGGCGTGGCGCTCGAGGCGCTCGGCCTTGTGCTCGGCGTGGCGCTGCATCTTGCGCGCGAGATCCTCGGCGTGCTTTTGCGCGCGCTCGGCGGAGTGCTCGGCGTGGCGGCGGGCACGCTCGGCCGCACGCTGTGCCTTTTTGGCCAGCTCTGCCGCCTGCCGCTGCTCGCGCGCGACCTGCGCCTCCGCCTGGCGGCGCAGGCGCTCCTCAAGCTGCCGCTCATGGCGCAGCTGCTGCTCGGTGGCATGCTGCTCGTGCCGCTCCTGATGCGCGGCGGCGTGCTGCTCATGCCGCTCGAGCAGCTCGGCCTGATGCTGGGCGCGGCGCTCTCCGCGTTCGGCGCGCTCGCGCTCGATGCGTGCGCGCAGCTGCTGCCGGCGGGCGTCGATGCGCGCGGCGCTCGAGGGGTGGTTGGCGTGGAAGTCGTGGTCGAGGTGGTCGCGGCGCTCGCGCACGTGCTCGACCAGCTCGGGATAGTCCTGCTCGACGCGGTCGATGAGGCTGTCGCGCTCGACCTCGAGGTCGGTGAACACGTCGTCCTCGGAGTTGCCGAGCAGCTGCGCCAGCTCGTCCGTGTGTCCCTCGAGATGCAGCAGCACCTCGTCGGCGTCGATGCTGCCGAAGTGGAAGTCCTCGTTGAGGAAGTGCTCGAGCATGGCGCGGCGCGCGTGCACGTCGTCCGTTGTGCGCATACGCGCGAGCATGAGCTGGACGTTGCGCTCGATCTGTACCTCCGCGTCCGCACCGTAGAGCCACTCAAGCTCCTGCAGCTGGCGGATGTCGTCCATGTTGCCGGGGATCTGCTGATACGAGCTGCCGGGGTCGAGCGTCACGCCGGCGTCGCGCAGCGCGCCGCGGATCGTGCGGCGCACGGCGCCGGTCTCGATGAGCTCGCCGGCCTCAAAGTGGCGCAGCTGGTCGTTGACCTCGCCGATATGCTCGGTCAGATAAAAGCGCACGCCCTGCGCGCGCAGCTTGCGGTTGAGCGCGACGAGCCGGTCGCAGGCGGTGATGTCCACGCTCACGATGGCGCTGCCGTCGACGATGACGGCCTGCGTGTCAGGCTGCAGCGCGCCCTCAATGTCCTCCTGAAAGCGGCGGATGTTTGCAAAGAACAGGCTGCCGCTGAAGCGGTAGAGCACGATGTGCGGCAGCGCCTGCACCCCGCTGACGCGGTCGATCGGGAAGAAGCCGGACTTGCCCGGCAGTGTGCCGAGGAAGGTGCGCTGCGGCGCTGCGGCGCGCATGAGTACGTCGACAAACGACAGCACCATGCCTACGAGCACGCCCTTGATCGCGCCGAGCAGCAGCACGCCGAGAAACGCCCCGGCGAAGATGCCGAGCTCCACGCGGTTGACGCGCCAGAGCCGCCGCGCGATGCCGAACTCCGTCGCACCGATGAGCGCGTTGACGACGATGGCCGTCAGCACCGGTACGGGCAGAAAGCGGATGAGCGGCGTGGCGAAGAGCAGCACGAGCAGCATGGTCACACTCGCCGTGACGGACACGAGCTGCGTTTTCCCGCCGTTGCGCTCGTTGACCGCCGTGCGCGACACGCTGCCCGACACGACGCAGCAGCCGACGAGCCCGGCGGCGACGTTGCAGACGGCGTAGGTCGCGATCTCGCGGCGGCCGTTGAGGCGGTAGCTGTTTTTCTGCGCCGTGCCGGACGAGGCCAGCAGCGTCTCGGCCAGGATCACGGCCGCGACCGGCAGTGTCGCTACAAGTGCCTTGGTAAACGGCAGCACCGTGAGATCCGGCAGCACGGGCTTCGGCAATCCGCGCGGCACGGCGGCCAGCAGCGCCACGCCCCATGCATCCAGCGGCGCAAACGCGCCGAGCAGCCCGCCGAGCACCATCATCACCAGCACCCACGGCACCTTCGGCCACTTGCGCGGCGCGAGCAGCAGGATCACCAGCGTCGCAAAGCCGAGCGCGGCGGTCGGCAGGTTGACGGTCTTTGCCGCGTCAAAAATATGCCCCAGCAGCTCGAATAGCTCACCCGTGCCCGTGCCCGAGCCGAGCAGCTTCGGCACCTGCATGAGGATGATCTCGCAGCAGACACCGCTGATAAACCCGCCCATGACGGGCTCGGAGATGTAGTCGACGGCCCTGTCCGCGCGCACGAGCGCGAACACTGCCAGCCACAGCGCGACGTAGAGCGTCAGCACCGGCACGATGCGCATGGCCTCCGCGCTGCCGGCTGTGACGCCGAGCGAGGCGAGCACCGCGCCGATCATGGCGGCGGGCGCGGCATCCACGCCGAAGATGAATTCCCGCGTCGTGCTGAGCATCGCAAAGAGCAGGATCGGGATCAGCGACCCGTACAGACCGTAGACCGGCGGCAGACCCGCCAGCTGGGCATAGCCCATGGAGATCGGGATGGACAGCAGCGCAATGAGCACGCCGGAAAACAGATCCGGTCCGAGCTGCTGCCGGTCATAGCCCCGCAGGGAGGCAAACAGCGGTTGTGAGAGCGCTTTCATAACATCACCTGAATTATATAAGGTATGGGATCCCCACTCAGGTGAGCAGGGTGTCAAGTCCGGCGTCGAGCCGGGCGCTGCGCTTCGGGCGCGGACGGTCGATGATCCGGCCGCGCGCGACGACCGTGTCGAGCGTGCGCAGCGCGCGCAGATCCGCGAGCGGGTTTTCGCTCGTGACGAGCATATCGGCGCACAGGCCGGGGCGGAGCGTGCCGGTCACGTCGCCGAGCCCTGCCATGCGTGCGCTCTGACCGGTGGCGCAGTAGAGCGCGCAGGCGTTGGACGCGCCGGCGTATTCGTGGAAATAGCACAGCTCGCGCCAGAAGTCGTACTGCGCGACCCACTGGCAGCTCGTGTCGTTGCCGAGCACGACGGGGATGCCGTGCGCGAGCGCGGCCTTCGCGCAGGCGATCATGCCGTCAAAGACGACGCGGCCGTTGAACTGTTCGTCCTCGGTCAGGTGCGTGACCGCGCGGTCAAAGCGCGCATACGGCAGCGCGGGCGAGAACGTCGCGCACAAAAATGCGCCCCGCTCCTGAAACAGGCGCAGGATCTCCGCGTCCGGCGCCGCGCCGTGCTCGATGGAGTCGACGCCGTTTTGCAGCGCGATGCGCACGCCCTCCGTGGACTCGGTGTGTGCCGCCACGGTGTAGCCGAGCGCGTGCGCGCGCTCGCACACGGCGCGCACCATCCCGGCCGGCATCTTCACCTCGCCGGGCATGCCGCGCTCGGTCGCGTCCATGACGCCGCCGGTGATCATGAGCTTGACGAGGTCCGCGCCCTGCGCGTGCACGGCGTCGACCTGCGCGAGCGCCTCGTCGATCGTCTTGGCCGCGATGGCGACCGAGCCCGCCATGTGCCCGCCGGGGACGGAGATGCCCTCGTTTGCCGCGAGTACGCGCGGCCCGATGCGGCGTCCGGCGCGGATCTCGTCGCGCAGGCGCGTGTCGAACGTGTCCAGCCCGCCGACGGTGCGGATCGTCGTCACGCCGCCGAGCAGCTCGTCGCGCGCGAAACCGCACACCATGCGGTAGGCCACCGCGCGCGAGACGGGGTTTGAAAGGATGCGGCGCACGAGCTTTTCGTTGTCGCGCTGCTTTTTCTGGATCTTGCCGTTTCCGGCCAGATGCACGTGCATGTTGATCAGACCCGGCAGCAGGTAGCGCCCGTGCAGGTCGATGCGCGTGTACCCCGCCGGCGCGGTACCGGCGGGCACGATGTCCGTGATCGTCTCGCCGTCCGTGAGCACGCACAGCCCCGGCTGCACACGCATATCCTGTGTGCCGTCGATCAGATTGGCGTTGTCAAAGGCATATTTCATTGCAGTGCTCTCTTTCCGGACCGGCGTGCTGCGCCGGTCAAAGTGCATAAAAAGGTGGCTTCGTGTTTGGTCAGGATGCCAGCCGCGCCGTCATGCAAGCGTGGCCGTGAAGCAGTGCCACTCCTCAAGGCTGTCGTGTGCCGTGACCGTGAAGCCCGCGCGCTCGATGGCGGCGCGCACCTCGTCCTCGCGCCCGTCGATGATGCCCGAGCAGATGAACGTGCCGCCCGGGGCGAGAAACGCCGGGGCGTGCGCGGCCAGCGGGATGATGACGTCGGACACGATGTTTGCCAGCACAAGATCATACCCCGTGCCGAGATGCCGGCGCAGTCCGGCATCGGCGAGGATGTCGCCCGCGCAGACGGTGAACCGGTCGCCCGCGAAGCCGTTGAGCGCGGCGTTGCCCGCCGCGACCTCGGGCGCTTTGGGGTCGATGTCGCAGCCGGTGACGTGTGCGCAGCCGAGCAGCAGCGCCCCGATGCCGAGAATGCCGCTGCCGCAGCCGAGGTCGAGCGCGGTCTTGCCCGCGCCGGCGTACTGCTCGAGCGCGGCGAGGCACATGCGCGTTGTGGGGTGGCTGCCCGTGCCGAAGATGAGCCCCGGATCGAGCCGCAGCGCGATGCGGCCGTCCGCTGGAGCATCGAGCCATTCGGGCACGACGACGAGCTTTTCACCGACGGCAATCGGCTGATAGTACTGCCGCCAGTTGTTTTCCCAGTCGCTGTCGCGCACGGTCGCGGTCGTCAGCTCGCGGCCGATGCCGGCGCGGATGGCCGCAAGCTGCGCGCGGCCGTCGTCATCGTCCGAGAGGTAGAACTTGATGCGCGACACGCCGCGAAACTGCGCCTCGAGCGCGTCGTCGACGTAGTCCCAATACTGGTGGTTGTGCTCGAGAAAGTCCTGAAAATCCGCCTCGTCTTCCACGACCATGCCGCCGGCGCCCAGCTCGGCCAGCTGCGTGCAGACGTCGTCGATCTCATCGCTGCGGGTGGGGACGGACACTTCGATCCATTGCATATGCGCTGCTCCTTTGTGCGTGATTTGCCGCCCCGCGCAGGGCGGCATGCGATTATTATTATATGGTATCTTCTCATTATACCGCGTGGCGCGGCGCTTGAAAAGTGGGTGCGGCGGATTTTTACACATTTTTTGGCATGCAGGCAAAAAACGGCCCGTTCGAGCGGAGCGTACATCGGCCGGCGGCCGCGGGAATATTCGCGTGAATGCATATTTCACTGCCGCTTACAGGCGACGCAGCGCGGAAAAGTGCGTATAAACACCCCGTTTTTGTGAATATCACGGAAAGAATATGATTTTTTCGGCGAATTTTATGCAGATGGAGGGTTGACATTTGCGCGAAAAAGGTGAATAATATGCACATATTATGAATGAATAATCAATGGAGGCACCCATTATGAAAAAAGAAGATATCAAAAAAGTCGTCCTTGCTTACTCCGGCGGTCTGGATACGTCCATCATCATCCCGTGGCTGAAGGAGCACTACAACAACTGCGAAGTCATCGCCGTGTCCGGCAATGTCGGTCAGGCCGATGAGCTCGACGGTCTGGAGGAAAAGGCCATCAAGACCGGCGCGTCGAAGCTCTACGTGCTTGACCTGACGGACGAATATGTCGACGATTACATCATCCCGACCATGCAGGCCGGCGCCATGTACGAGGAGTACCTGCTCGGCACGAGCCATGCGCGGCCGTGCATCGCCAAGGGCCTCGTCGAGATCGCCCAGAAAGAGGGCGCCGACGCCATCGCCCACGGCTGCACCGGCAAGGGCAACGATCAGGTGCGTTTTGAGCTGGCCATCAAGCACTTCGCGCCCGATATGCCCATCATCGCCCCGTGGCGTGAGTGGGACATCCAGTCGCGTGAGGAGGAGATCGCCTACGCCGAGGCGCACAACGTGCCTCTGAAGATCAACCGCGAGACCAACTACTCCAAGGACAAGAACCTCTGGCACCTGAGCCACGAGGGTCTCGACCTCGAGGATCCGGGCAACGAGCCGCAGTATGAGAAGCAGGGCTTCCTCGAGCTGGGCGTGAGCCCGATCGACGCACCCGACGCTCCGACCTATGTCACGCTCGACTTTGAGCAGGGCAAGCCCGTCGCGCTCGATGGCAAGCAGATGAGCGCCAAGGACATCATCCTCAAGCTCAACGAGCTCGGCGGCGCCAACGGCATCGGCATTCTGGACATTGTGGAGAACCGGCTCGTCGGCATGAAGTGCCGCGGCGTGTATGAGACGCCGGGCGGCACGATCCTCTACAAGGCGCACAGCGTGCTCGAGACGCTCTGCCTCGACAAGATGACCATGCACGAGAAGCAGAAGCTCGCCGTGACCTTCGGCGAACTGGTGTACAACGGCCAGTGGTTCACGCCGCTGCGCGAGGCGCTCAGCGCGTTCGTGACCAAGACGCAGGAGCACGTCACCGGCACGGTGCGGCTCAAGCTCTACAAGGGCAACATCATCAATGCCGGCGTCTGGAGCCCGTACTCCCTGTACTCCGAGGAGATCGCCACCTTCGGCGCGAGCGACTACAATCAGGCGGACGCCGCCGGCTTCATCCAGCTCTACGGCCTGCCGATCGCCGTGCAGGCAAAGGTTGACGGCAAGAGCATGTAAGCGGTACAATATAAAAAATGACTTTTCTCCCCGCGCCGGGTCCCCCGGCGCGGGAAGATCGTTCCAAACGCCTCGCAAATGTGCGCGCATGGCGCGTGCGCTGCAGCGAGCCGCATCTTTTTCAAACGAGAGCCCGGCGAAGCGGGTCTCGTTTGAGATAACGCACGAAGGGAGACCATCACCATGGCAAAAATGTGGGCGGGCCGCACGGCCGGCGTGACCGATCCGGTCGCGGACGATTTCAACTCCTCCATCCGCTTCGACAGCCGCATGTACCGCGAGGACATCACGGGCAGCATGGCACACGCGGCGATGCTCGGCGCGCAGCACATCCTGCCTTCCGCGGACGCTGACGCGATCATCGACGCGCTGCAGGGCATCCTCGACGATCTGGACAGCGGCGCGCTGACGTTCGACCCCGCGTGCGAGGACATCCACATGTTCGTCGAGCAGGTGCTCACCGCGCGCATCGGCGACCTCGGCAAGAAGCTGCACACCGCCCGCTCGCGCAACGATCAGGTCGCGCTCGACCTGCGCATGTACCTGCGCCGTGAGACGCAGGAGATCATCGCGCTCACGAAGGACGTGCTCGCGGCGCTCGTGGAGCAGGCCGAGGCGCACAAGGGCGACATCCTGCCCGGCTACACGCACCTGCAGCGCGCGCAGCCGATCACCTTCGGCCACCACCTGATGGCCTATGCCATGATGCTCCTGCGCGACATTGACCGCATGCAGGATGCGGTCAGGCGCATGAACGTCTCGCCCATCGGCTGCTGCGCCCTCGCCGGCACGACGTATGACACCGACCGGTTCTTTGAGGCCAAGCAGCTCGGCTTTGACGACGTGGCGCGCAACAGTCTCGACGGCGTGTCCGACCGGGACTTCTGCGTCGAGCTGCTCGATGCCTACGCCATCGAGATGATGCACCTCTCGCGCCTGAGCGAGGAGCTGGTGCTCTGGTCGAGCTGGGAGTTTCAGTTCGTGCAGCTCTCGGACAGCTACACGACCGGCTCGTCGATCATGCCGCAGAAGAAAAATCCCGACATGGCCGAGCTCGTGCGCGGCAAGACCGGCCGCGTCTACGGCGACCTCATCGCCATGCTCACGGCGCTCAAGGGCCTGCCGCTGGCATATAATAAGGACATGCAGGAGGACAAGGAGGCCGTGTTCGACGCGGTCGACACCGTGAAGATGTGCCTGCGCGTCATGGCACCGATGCTCGCGACCATGACCGTGCGCGCCGACAAGATGCTCCACGCGGCGCAGACTGGCTTCCTCAACGCGACTGACCTCGCGGACTACCTCGTCACGAAGGGGCTGCCTTTCCGCAGCGCGTACAAGATCTCCGGCGAGCTCGTGGCCTACTGCATTGCGCATGACACCGTGCTCGAAAAGCTGCCGCTCGAGACGTTTCAGACCTTCAGCGCGCTCTTTGACGACGGCGTGTATGCCGCCATCGACCTCAAAAACTGCGTCACGCGGCGCGTGTCCTACGGCGGCACGTCCGTGCCGAGCGTCGAGGCGCAGATCGCCTGGGTCACGCAGCAGCTCGAGGCATAAGCACATACGTATATTTTTTGCAGGGCCGGCGCCCCCAAATGGGAGCGCCGGTCCTGAGACTGTCAAAAAGTATTCCTTTTTGACAAGGGGATTGCAGTCTGCCGCGCGCATAATTTGTGCGCCGCCGGCGCACAAATTCCACACTTGCAGCCTGAGAA